>Ga0310342_100000146_pt1 | contig 35036 bp, 24 predicted proteins | sample S15DNA20500_MG_FD_206155 | JGI IMG/M metagenome (GOLD analysis project Ga0310342, IMG submission 206155) | Marine microbial communities from station ALOHA, North Pacific Subtropical Gyre - S1503-DNA-20-500_MG | ecosystem: Environmental > Aquatic > Marine > Oceanic | place: Pacific Ocean: North... | reverse complement strand
TCGTAGCCCTCATTAATCCCTGGGTACCTCACCTGCGCCGATCCCGCTGGACCGCGGCCTTTTTGGATTCGGTTAACGTCAGTGCAGTGGCACTGATGGCCGCTGTCAGCATTAAACTGGGGCAGGCTACCCTTACCTCCTGGCCCACCTGGGTAATAGCCTCGGCAGCCACTATTATTGGGCTCCGCTGGAAAATCAACCTAGCTTGGGTTGTAGTTGGTGGAGGGGTCTTGGGCTGGTTGTCTTCTCTAATAAATACTTGCGCAAACTAGTTCTTTACTATGGACTATCAACAAGAGTCTTCCTGAATGGGTGATACTGAAGTAGCTGTACTCAAAACGTCAATAGAGTGGACTAATTGCCTACGGACTTCCCTACACCTTATGGGCAATCGCTTGTGCCATCTCCAGTGTGGTATTACTACCACCCATGTCGTAGGTGCGCGTCTTGCCTTCTAGAATAACTTCTTGGACTGCCAGCTCCAGCCGTTGACTCTTTTCTCCTTCACCCAAGTATTCGAGCATCATTTTAGCCGCCAAGATTGTAGCTATAGGGTTTACTTTGAACTGTCCTACATATTTCGGTGCAGAACCATGGGTGGGTTCAAAGACAGCCAATCGATCTCCGATATTACCAGAACAAGCAAAACCCAAACCACCCACCATCTGAGCACACAGATCGGAAATGATATCACCAAATAGATTCGGAGCTACAAGGACATCGTAACTTAAGGGATTCTTGAGTAGCCACATGGTTATGGCATCCACATTAGCATGGTCCCATGTAATTTCAGGGTAGCAACTAGCCATCCTCCGAGCTGATTCCAAAAACAGTCCATCGCTGGCTCTGATCACGTTCGCTTTGTGAACCACGGTCACTTTCTTTCGTCCGTGCTTTCTGGCAAATTCAAAGGCTGCCCGGACAATTCTCTCCGAGCCTTTCCGAGAATTAATCTTGCAGGAGATAGCCAGCTGATCACCCGCGAGCCCTTTGAACGGGGCAAATGAGGGGGATATCTCCTCCAGAACTTGGAATAGCCTTTCTGGCACTGGGCTAAACTCCACACCAGAGTAAAGATCCTCTGTGTTTTCACGAAAGATAACAAGATCGATACCTTCGGTGAGGTTTAGTGGGTTCCTTGTAAAAGCTTTGCAGGGCCGCAAGCAGATATAGAGGTCAAAAAGCTGGCGCATTCGTACTATGGGAGAACGATAGACTAGATCCTGGCCCCTCAGTTGCGAAGCTAGTTCCCTCTCAGCTTCTGCAACTGGCTTTGAGGTAATGGCCCCAAACAGGGCAGCATCCACGTTCTTAAGCAATTCCACACTACGCTGAGGAAAAGGATTCCCTTCCAGACACCAGAATTCCCAGCCAATGTCTCCGTGCGGATACTCAGCATCGAATGCAAGTCGATCTAGTACTATCCTGGTTGCTTGCAGTACCTCAGCGCCAACTCCGTCTCCTGGAAGCCACGCAATCCTATACCGAGGCATTGTCAATCCTTCTTTCTATAGCAACAGTCCCTGAACCAGCTTTTCTATCCTGACCAGATTTGGTTGCTCTTATTTGCTGAGATTAGGTGCTCCCCTTTGAATATCTCAACCGGGGGGGCGAGTATTTTTTCAAAACCCGCTTGGGGAGAATTCCAGAGCCGCTCTTTAGAACCTAAAGGAAATTCTATCGACAGGCCTCTTGACACGGTAACCGTGTGGTTTGATCTGGAAAAAAGAGGAGGCCCTCCCCATGGGTAATATTAGACGACTGAAAGATGCTCATTGGCTGGGCGATTTCGCAACAGAGAACTAGGCCAACCGTACTCTACCACTATTCTAGTCAAAGTTTAATCATAGCGCCCGGCGTTCTAATGGAGCCTCTTGGGTGACCCCTGCTGCAAGGATATACCGATCCCATTTTTTTAACACTCTCATTATTTATCTGTTGAAAATCAACGCAAGATATCAATTGGGTGGTTGGCGTACAAAGACAGATACTTTCCGGACGCATATCTACCATCGTCAACAGTTACCAACTAAATCGATTGCGATCTCCCAAATGACTTACTTGATAGTTAGGGCCAACCAGTAGATGAGATTCAAGGTCAGGGTCTATAAGTGCCCTTGGAAAACTCCGCCAGGTTTTCACCAAGACGCACTGGAGTTTGACTTTCTCTGGGGGTCAAATAAACATGGTCTGAATGCGGTAAGCGCCAACACTAATCGGATCTAGAAATTAACAAGGCAGGAGGACTATGACCCGAGTTCCAGCGTCTGCTGAACTTTGAACCTGAATCTCCCCCCCGTGTTCTCGCACCATCTGGCGAGCTGCGAAGAGACTCCAATTGCCTGTAACAATACGTTCCCCTTTTACTTTGAAGGCTGGATCAAAAATGTTTGCTAGTTCCTCAGCCGACAAGTTTTTACCATTATCCTCAATCACGACCTCTAAGTCCACTTGGCTTTGACGAGTGACAACTTTGACCAGACCTCCCTCGCTAACTCCCTCCAACGCATTCTGTATGAGGTTGGAGAAGACCGCACTCATTTGCTGGGGGCGTAGACTGATCTTAGGCCGAAACTGAAAGTTAGTTTCAATTGAAATCTTGTTCTTGATATCTGAATTAACGACATCCACCACATCCTGCAGCAGTACCCCTATGTCCACTTCCAGAACCTCGTTTCGGTCCAAATTAGTATACCGCTGCATAAGCTGCACTGTTTGATAGAGGCGCTCTACCGATTCTGCCGCCGTTCTGTTCAATGCTTCTTCTGTTGATTTGATCCCTGCTTGCTTTGCTGGAGGTAAATTCGGTCTTTTTTCCGAGAGGACCTTAATGGATTGAAGACTGCTCCTTAATCCAGCCAGGGGAGTGTTCAGTTCGTGACTCAGCGCAGCAGCAAATCGCCCCATTGAGGCAGCGTACTCAGACAGCAAAATTCGTGCTTCAGCTTGTCTCAATTCCTCAACAGCTCGCAGCTCTTGTTCCAGGCTTTTTTGCTTTTCCTGAGAAAGCTCTAGTTGTAGCTGCTGACTCTGACGCTCTTCCAATGTCTGTACCAGTTCAATCTTTTCAAAAACATGTCCTGCCTCTAAGGCTAGTCTATTGAGGAGTTTTTCATCCAATCCTGATAGCGCCGTCATGCTTCGAGTGCTATCGAGATAAAAGATTCCTTGGACCTGGGCAGTATCTTGGGAAGCTGTTATCCAACGCAGGGGCATACACGCTAACGAGCAAAGCTGCAAGCCCACTACACTCGCCTGGTTAGCCAGATCACCTTCGATTTTTTCGGTCATAAAGATCGGATTCCCGGTGGAGGCAACCTTACGGGTTACAGAGTGGCTGGCTTGGAATGTAGATTGCGGTAGCTTTTCTCCTTCACCATCCATCCCAATGACATAGTTGTAGTCGTCTCCCTGTTTTAGCAGAATATAGCCTCGCCCTGCTCCGCTAATTTTTAAGGCTGACCTTAGGATTTGCTCTAGTGCCTTCTCTGCCGAGAACTTCTGTCCCCATTGATACTGCAAATCCAATAGAGAGGCTAATTTTGTCAGGTCGGAGTGATCAGAGGACTCAGGCCCCAATACGGATGCAATCTGCGCCAGAGATTTTTCTAACTGGCTATCTTTATCTTCAAAAAGGGTTGCGGATGGGGAAGCCTTACAGACATACTCCAGGACGGTTCGATCTCGGCCAAGATAGATCTGGTCCCCAGAACGAAGTTCTCGCCACTGCACCTGTCGGCCATTGACGTAGGTTCCGTAGGAACTTTGCAGGTCTTGGATGCAATACCCCTGCTCTGTTTTGATCAGTTTGGCATGATGTCTTGAAATATGCGGCTCGGATAGCACAATGTCTGAGTCGGACTTTCTTCCCAAGATAATTTCACGACCCGTAAGCTCCCGAACCTGGACTTGACCCGCACCGTTTGTCCATTTAAGACTATTGGATGTCATCTCTTACAAGAATCGGCCTCCGCTAGAGACAGGTTGCAGCTTTAGAATTCTGGGCAAGAAAGTTGAACGAGTTGTAAGTCCCCTGCGGATGAAGAATAACAAATCAACCCCACAACCCTTTCTTGACAACGCCTCCATCAAAGAACTTCAAAATTCTGTCAATTCCAGCCGATTTCCTTTTCTAAACTCTGAACGTAACTAGCCCTCCAGATTATCGTAGTTGAGAGCCTCCTACACACCATTGTACTCTCATCCGGCAAGATGGATACCACCTTATTTAGGTTCTGGATAGTTTCGTACATCCAGACAGCAAGCTTGATGACAATATTCAAGTTCCCCCACGAATGGAAAGGATTTCCGGTATTAGGATTACTGACGGCTGGCGCCATAACAGGCGAGCAAACGACAAATTAGTATCAATTGATATACTACATAAGTAGTTATTTAATGTTTGGGGCCCAATCCCTGCTAACGCAGCGTCCTCATGGTTGACAGAACCCAGAATTCGATGGCAACTGCCTCCTTCTGAGACAAGCTGTGGCTCTATCCAGACTTTTGAATAAAGGGAAGCACGGCCGCCAAGAACAGCTGACAGCTCAAACCAAAAGACTACAGACATAGTAAATTAATTAGCTTCTCCTTTCCCTCTGCCGAGATGTTGGTCTAAATTTACGTAGTTCTTGGGAAGAGTCTCTAACTATCTCCTTCATTTAAGGGCACCTGTCAACATCTTTCTCGGTAAAAACGTTATATTTTTAGGGCACGGGTCCCATGAAGCAATATGTCCGTATCGAGAGCATCGTATCCAGAAGCACTCACTACGCCTCACATCTGATTGCTGATTGTTGGTGGAATTCCTCAAAGACTACCGCCGATCTGGAAACGGTCGACCTTGACTTTGTCGATAGGGATACAAGGTTTTCTCAGCAGCACTAAATCCGTGAGCACCTTGGCTGTAGCTGGAGCCTGCATCATCCCCGAACTGGAATGACCGGCCGCCCAAAGATAGCCTTCCTTTACTCGAGGATCAGGACCAACAATAGGCAGCCCATCTGGAGTCATCGGCCGGAGTCCAGACCAGATATCAATCATCGGTTGATCCATTATCCCCGGCAGCACTCTTTGGACGATATCAACCAGATACCTCAACCCTGAGGCTGTGACTTTTTTCTGAAAACCTATCTCTTCATGGGTGGCTCCTACCACCATCCTGCCATCAATTCTGGGAGTTATATACCCGTAACTATTGCAACGAAACAACGTATGACGCAAGCCAGTACTAGGACCTTGAAGAGACATGATTTGTCCGTGTTCCGGAATGATGGGAGCGGTCAGTTTGGGATCTAGGTGCCCAGCCCAAGTTCCTGCCGCGTTGATTACCCAATCGGCCAACAGCTGATTGGGACCCGACCGAACACCGACGACCTGCTTTCCTTGCCAGACCATGGCGGTGACGGGCCAGCCCTGCCGAATTGTTACGCCTTTGTCTTGGGCTGCCTTAGCAATCGTCGCTGTGTAGTTACGTGCATCCAGAAATCTACTTTGAGGATACAAAATAGCTGCCATCAGATTATCCGGCAATACTGACTCACATCGGCGAGCTTCCGCCCCCATTAATATTTCTATCTGCAACCCCGCTGCAATTCCTTGTTTCGCCTGAATCTTGGCGGCCTCCGCTTCTTCCTCACTTAGTGCCAAAATCATGGTGCCCTGGCCACCGTAGCCCATCCAAAGACCAGTTTGTTCAAAAAGCTTTGAGTTCAGCTCGTCATATAGTTGCTTGGAAAGGTTCGTTGCTTGTAGAAACCACGGGTCACCTTCTGGGAGAGACCCTGGACCAATTATTCCAGCCGATGCCCAGGACGCCTCTTTGCCCACCTCACCTTTATCTACCAAGGCCACCTTTAGACCTTCCGACCGCAGAAAGTAGGCCGCGCTACAACCGATCGCTCCCCCACCGACAACAATCACATCATGATTTTCATTCATAAACCTTCACCTCATTTATCTCTATCTACTAGTAGGTAACTTTGTATAATATTATTAATGATGCAATTATTCCGCTCACAAAACACTACGAAACATCCATACCACCAAGCTATATCCACATCAACCAATTTCCCTGCCATTTTGATACTCCTAACCTATCATAAATATTTTTTTCATTAGTTTAGCTCCTTGATCCTGGCCCAAAGAATAAATTAAGAATTATTTGTCGCTGATTTACCAATTCATAACAGGATCGGTTTGAACAGAACCTAACAAGGCCCAAAACCGAGCATCTAGTAGGTGCTATGTGCCAACTTATCCTTTGCAGGCCCCGGCCATCTTCAGGAACCCGCAGCATAACCAACCCTCAACCAAACCTGCTGCAGAGTGGTACTACCCTTATTCTTAGCACTTTGTTCGACCCAAACATCCAGTTGGTTCATTCCCTGCTGGATCATTCTGGCTTTCAGCGGACAACAGAAGCTTGTCCAGGACCCGGAAGATTCATCATTCGGCACGAGACTCCTCTTAGGCTCAAGTGGTTCTTGATTTAGTCGAGCGCCAATCCGCTGGCCAGGGGCTAGATCTTTAAATCGTAGCTCTAGACTAGCTTGACGGAATCTTCCTGCACGATCGGCAGCAGCCACATCATCTCCCACGGGAACTTGGAACGTCTCCCGTGGCCCCGGATTGCCAGACGTCAAGTCCAAAGGCAGTTGTCCAGGGGAGCTGGCAATTGCGTAAGGACCGATATCTTGATGGTAATCCAGGCCAAAGAGCTTATTTCGAAAGGTCAGTCCTGGCGCTGACTTTATATCCTCAAGCACTCTATACGCAGTGGACTCCGGCTGTCCGTACGCAAGCATGGGAACCTTACGATACTGGTAGTTCCAAAGGTAGATTCCATCAGCGCCCGCCGAGAAGATATTGGAGGCGGCACCCCGCATAGCTTCATCTGAAGCAAAGATATCCAGTCCGCAGTTGATACAGGGATAAACTGGAACTTCATACCGGTGTCCCAAACGCACCAGCTCTTGGACTGGATTAGTAAACACGGTGTACCCTCCACCAACCAATAACCGATCCACCAAATGCTCCTTGAGCCAGGTTTCTACGTCCAAACCAATACGGCGACATGTCACCAGAGTTCCTGGGGTCCGGACACCTAAGAGGATAGGTCTTTGCTGAGATTCTGCTACTTCATCAACAATACGGCGGGCACTCCTGATTAGATCGGTCATGAGTGGCATGTTAGCCTCTTCTTGGCCTAGCTTGAAGTACCACGGCATGCGAAAAAAGTTTAAGTCTACCCCGTCGATTTCATAGTTTTGCACGGTATGGCGGATCCACCATAATCGGTCTTCCCTCACTTCCGGTACCGCGAAATTCAGTCCGGACCACATCGCAGCCCCGAGCGAGGTAAAAGGACTTCCTTTCTGACTTCGGTCACCCAAGAGCCACTTCGGATGTCTCACTTTCAGCGGATAAACTAGTTTTCCTTCCGGCATGCCAAAGGCATCGTGGGTGTCATTCATGCGAAGAGATCCAAAGATCTCCAGACAATTCTGGTGGGCACCATCAACCATGATGGGTGTCGGGTCCTGTATCGCATTATTGAGCGGGCGACCACACTGTTGTGTTTCCCAATAACGAGTTTTCCCCAACCCTTGCGCGATGCCCCACATGATGCACCAGGCGATGCTGTCAATGGCGGTCCCTAAGATTGGCTGGAGACGCAGGGCCAGAAAAGCCTCTGCTCCTTTGCTGGTCTGGGAAGCGTAGACAAGGTCCCCATCATCATCGAGGATCAAGCGTCGTTGTCGACGAATGGCCCTGCTTCGTTCCCGGTCAACAGGGCTTATTCTTGGTGAACAATTTAGTAGTCCCGCCAACTCGGAACTCATTAGTATGGCTCCCGCTTTACCGAGGAAGCGACGTCGACTTGACACACGTTCACTATTATCTTTTGGTGGTCCACGACTCAACACGAGGCATCTATCCTTAGTCGTTGGTTTGAGAAGCAATCAGCCCCTCGCTTAAGGTACCAAAGCGGACAAGACGAACGCCACTAGAAAAGCGCTACCTTCATAATCCCCGACGCTCTAGGTACCCTCTATTATGATAGGCTATCTCCGCATCAGCCCGACGAGGTATCAACTCACTAGTCGTCCCTAGTGATGAAACTAAACAATCTTAGCCGCTCCCACAGCCAGAGAGCCTTCCCAAGTTTGTTTTTTTAGCCCAGTCCCCCTCACTTCGAGGCCAGCAGAGTCCTGATAGATGGAAATTAGCTTTCCTCTATCGATAACAAATTTCTTGCGAAGATTATACCGTGTTCCTCTTCACTGCTACGCCAAGGAACTTTTCACATAACACAGTCGAAGCCTTTGCATTTGTTCACCCCGTTTGTATTCTGAGAGTAGCTACTTCATCAGCTTGGTACCAACCGCTTCCAAACCACTATTCCTAGACGCTCTGACCACGGGTTATTGTAGGGGACAATTCGATGAAGCTCTGGAAATAGCCACGCGACCACCAACACTTGAGCCGGTGTTACACCCGAGCCATCTTGATTTATCAGTAAATTCTAAGCAATGTGCTCTGGTAAGTATTCATGGTAACCTTCCACTTGTCCCTGGCGGATTTATGTGGGGGCAACAAACTCTGAGAGAAGGAAGTCGGAGCAAGATGACAACTAAGGTTGTATTTCTTCTTGACGCGGATAACACCTTGTTGGACAACGACCGGATTCTGTCGGACTTCATACGTTATATCGACCAAACGATTGGCTACGAGAGCAAGCAGCGTTACTGGGAAATTTTTGAGGAATTACGGGAGGAACTCGGCTATGCTGACTACTTGGGAGCTTTGCAGGGGTACCGAACCAAGTATCCACATGACCCTCGTCTCCTCTCGATTTCCTACTATCTGCTGAATTACCCCTTCTCCAACCGACTCTTTCCCAATTCACTTGCTGTGATCGACAAGCTTAAGAAATCAGGGCCGGTGGTTATCCTTTCGGATGGCGATCTGGTTTTCCAACCTCGTAAGGTAGAGCAGGCAGGACTCTTCGAAGCCACAAATTCAAATGTGCTGATCTACGTACACAAAGAGCTCGCATTGGAAGATGTGGGGGCTCGTTATCCCGCAGAACACTACGTGTTGGTTGACGACAAGTTGCGAATCCTAACTGCGGTTAAAAAAGTGTGGCAGGACCGAGTCACCACCGTTTTTCCACGCCAAGGCCAATACGCCCTGGACCCAGAAGTTTTGGCCAGCTATCCCCCGGCTGACCTGAGCATTGAGCGGATCGGCGACCTACTAGGATACGATCTGTCGGTCTTAATCAAGGCGGGGCAGGTCACCTAGCCCCTACGCTTGTTTATAAGAGCACACGAGATCGGAGTCTCGATTCTCTGTCAGGCCGAACCTACATTTGAGGGAAAACGCGTGCTGATCGACAGAAAAACCCTGGCTGAGTCATTGCACGGAGCACTAGCAGAGCTTCTAGCCACGTGTCATACTAAACAGATCTCTACTAAGTATGCTGCCTGACGGGAGTCAGTTTTGCTCAAGGAGTTATACCCTTACCTATGCCGAATGAATGCTATCAAACTCTGACCCAGCGTCTCGCACCGATTATACCCCGAGAACGCCTCATTCAGGACAATCTCCGGACCCTTGCTTATGGGACTGATGCGAGTTTTTATCGTCTGATCCCCCGGCTTGTGGTCAAAGTAAACTGCGAAGCAGAGGTGTCCATCATCCTACAGCAATGCCGTGATCTCCAGATTCCAAGCACTTTCCGAGCGGCAGGAACCAGTTTATCTGGACAGTCACTGAGTGACTCAGTTCTCATTCAATTGGGTCCTGGTTGGCGAGGAATCAGAGTCGAAAGCAACGGACGCCAAATCACACTCCAGTCCGGAGTGGTTGGTGCCCACGCTAACGCCGCCCTGACTCCTTATCAAAGGAAAATCGGACCCGATCCAGCTTCAATTAACTCTGCTATGGTCGGGGGGATTGTCGCCAATAATGCCAGCGGGATGTGCTGCGGAACGGCGCAAAACAGTTATCGGACTCTTGAGGGTATGAGAATAATTTTAGCTGACGGTTCGATACTCGACACCCGTAGTGCCTCTAGCCGCAGTCACTTCCAGAAGACTCATCCGAAAATGGTCGCCCGCATACACATGGTCGCCCAGCGCACGAAAGAAAATCAGCCACTAGCTGGCCGTATCCGTCAAAAATTCAAGATGAAGAACACGACGGGCTATAGCCTAAATGCATTAATTGATTTCCAAGATCCGATTGATATCATCGCACACCTGATGATTGGCTCTGAGGGCACCTTAGGCTTTATATCTGAGGTCACCTACCGGACTGTTCCCGACTATCCCCACAAAGCTACAGCCCTCATGCTGTTTCCAGACATCAAGACCGCGTGTGAAGCTACTACTTTGTTACGAACTTGCCCAGTGTCAGCGGTAGAAATCATGGATCGAGCAAGTTTACGTTCCGTAGAACAAAAGCCCGGGATGCCCCCATATTTGAAGACACTGGATGATTCCGTGGCAGCCCTGCTGGTAGAAACCCGCGGCGAAACCCAGGAAAACCTGGACGAACACATCCACAAGACCACTCGGAGCTTGGCTGAGTTAACCACTGTCAAAGCATTTTTCTTCACGCAGGATCCTGCCGAGCACAAACAGTTCTGGAATATTCGCAAGGGGCTTTTCCCTTCCATCGGGGCTATTCGGGAAATTGGGACAACTGTTATCATCGAAGACGTGGCCTTCCCCATTGACCAGCTAGCCAAGGCCACGTTACAGCTGCAAGAATTGTTCCAGAAGCACCGCTACTCGGAAGCCATCATCTTTGGACACGCACTGGAGGGCAATCTCCACTTTGTCTTCACTCAAGATTTCAATCGATCTGAAGAAGTTATTCGATATCAGTTATTTATCGACGACCTCACCAAGATGGTGGTCCAGACCTACAACGGTTCGCTGAAAGCAGAGCACGGAACTGGTCGCAATATGGCTCCTTTTGTGGAACTAGAGTGGGGAAAAGATGCTTATCGATTGATGAAAGAAATTAAGGCAATTTTTGATCCAGAAAATCTTCTTAATCCGGGTGTAATTCTCAACAGTGATCCAAAAGCTCACCTCAAAAATCTCAAGCCTCTACCCAAAGCTCATTCAGTAGTGGATAGATGCATCGAGTGCGGTTTCTGTGAAATTAATTGTCCATCCAGAGATCTGACACTCACTCCTCGCCAAAGAATCGTTGCCTGGCGTGAAATCGCGCGGCTCCAATCCAGTGGCGATGATCCGTTAAGGTTAGCTGAGCTTACCAAGCACTATGTCTATCAGGGTGACGTCACCTGCGCGACGGATGGTCTCTGTGCCGTCAGCTGTCCGGTCAACATTGACACGGGGAAACTAATCAAGGACTTACGGCACCAACAGGCGTCCCCCATGCAAAACCATCTGGCCACATTCCTAGCTTGCCATTTCGGTCTGGTGATACGATCGTTGCGGCTTCTCTTAGGCTTCACTAATCAACTCCATAAACTGTTTGGTTCTGAAGGAATGGGGAAAATTACAAGTCTAGCTCGGAAAGTTTCTGGGAACCGACTACCCCAATGGAACCCCTATTTGCCCAATGCCGCCCAACGGATCATCCCAGCCCCCATCAGGGAGGAATCTTCTTTGAAGGCCGTCTACTTCCCTAGCTGTGTCAGTCGGACACTGGGAGTCAGCAGCCAAAGCTTGGAAGCTTCCTCTCAGAACACCAAAATGGATTCACTGATACGGAAGGCTGGATATCAAGTCATCTATCCTGATGACCTTCCCAATTTGTGCTGTGGTATGCCCTTTGCTAGCAAGGGATTCTATCGACAAGGCGAAATGAAACAGAACGAGTTGCGGGATTCATTAGCCAAGGCGTCCCAAAACGGCCAGCATCCAATTCTGATTGACACAAGTCCCTGCTTATTCCGGATGCGAGAAGCAGCCATCTTTGACCCAGTCTTCCCGATCTTCGAATCCGCAGAATTCATACTAAAAGTCCTGGGACCACGACTAGCCTTTAGGAAGAGTGCTCGGACCGTAGCATTACACAGCCCCTGCAGTTCTCGAAAAATGGGGTTGGATGGAAAACTACTGGAATTGGCGGAACTCTGTGCCGAGGAGGTCATCATCCCTGAAAATATTGGATGCTGTGGATTTGCTGGGGACCGTGGCTTTAGCTATCCAGAGCTAGCCGCCTCTGCACTGAGCACTTTGAAAGAGGCCCTACCGTCGAATTGTGTTATGGGCTATTCTACAAGTAAGACGTGCGAGATCGGCCTATCACAGCACAGTCAGATTCTCTATCAGTCCATCGCCTATTTGGTGGATGAAAGCACAGAGGAACTGTCTTGAGAAAAGACCCTTGCTTCTGCGGGAAGGTGCTCCTCTTAAGGATTTTTCCGTTCACAAAAATCAATCGGGAATTATAAAATTGCCGAGAGACTCTTCCGCGAAAAAGTCCCGAAGATCTTTTTAGAAAGAGTTCCGGTTGAATAATTTTGAACTGGGACCGGAGAGGCTGTTAGATCTCACTTTTTCCTCACCTGGCTCTCAAAGGCCCGGGGCTTGGTCAACTCGGTGGCATCACCATCAGAGGAAGCAGTTTCAACCTCGGCACCACTGTCAACATAACCTGGCTTAACTTTAATGTAGCTTTGCTTCCGCAGAGTTACAATGTATCGCTTTAGAGCTGGTATAGCTTTGTTTGCCATAAGTCGGTTGCCGATCTCACCCTTTACCGCCTCCAGACTCTGAATGCCGGCACGGTGCTTCTCTATAACCTTGATAATCCGAAAGCCATCCTTTGACTTTAAGATATCGGTGATTTGACCACGGCGGAGGGAAAAAACTACCGCCTCGATTTCCTTGTGGAGTTGTCCTTTACGGAAAAAACCCAAGCCTCCTCCTCCTTTAGCCGTTGGTCCGTCAGAATATTCAGCGGCAATCTCGTCAAATTTTTCTCCAGTTCGAGCTTTTTCCAGTGCCTCTTCTGCTTTCTTTTCGAGTTTCTGAACTTCTGCTGGTTCTTTTTCGCCAGTCAGAATTAAGATTTCCTGTAGCCGCACCTGCTCCGGGCGATCAAAGTCCTTCTGATGGGAATCGTAGTACTTCTTGACCTCTTCGCTAGAAATCTGTAACCGGTAATAAACTTCTCGTCCCAAGACCTTTTCTCTGAGGCTTTGTTCTTCGACTCTCCTCTTGAATTCAGTTGGATTGATCCCTTGTTCCCTCATGGCTATCTCAACGGCTTCGATGCTTGGAAGATTATTCTCTTTTCGAAGTCGATCCATGAACTTGATGACATCGGTATCTGCTGTCAGGTTGAGGGCCACGGCTCTTTGAACCAAAAGCCGCTCCTCTATCATATCTTTCAGCAGATTGTTTTTCCGTTTATCCAGAGCTTCTGCGAGTCTTTCCTGCGAGAGTTTCCCTTCAGCTTTCAAACTTTTTCTGATTATATTCTTAGCATTTTCGTACTCAGAGCTCGTAATAATATCATTGTTAATCCGACAAATGATCTCCTCGAATATGGTATTAGCCATTAGAGATATACTCAGTGGTAACAGTAAAAGCCCCGACAAAAAACCCTGAAGAATCCACTGTTTCATTACTCCTCCCAGGTGAACATTTTATCTGAAAAACCCCAAAATCTCTGTATCCAAGATGATAACTGAATTCCCAGCAGAAAAGTTACTCGGTTTTTTAATTCGACTCCTTCACCCCAAAACTGTCTCTTTCAGCCCAGTCGACTAATTCACCACAGAAGCAAGTCCCCGACCACCAACCTAAAGACAAGATCATGGTTCATACATACCAGGCTTCTTCTAAACCAGGATCATCTGAATGAGCCGTGCCAATTACACTCACAAACTAAGTTCACGTAACAACGTCCGCACAGAGGAAAGAACATCCCTTTGGTTAATCCCCGCTGACTGGAGCCTCAACTGGCCACTAGGGTCAACTGACAGCCCCGGATTGTTCGACACAACTTCAACCAATCTCTGTCCCTGTATGGGGGTTGCTTGGTGAAATTTAATGACGATGCCATCTTTCTCTCTCTCAATAGACTGAACGAGAATCCTTTCAGCTAGTCGGCGGACCCTCATATAATCCATAAGTCTCTCAAGCTCCTCGGGCACAGGACCGTAGCGATCTTCCAACTCTCTTCGCAAAGAATCTATTTCAGATTCAAGTTTTATTGAGGACACCCTCTTATAAGTGCTAAGTCTCTGATTTTCATCGAGAATGTACTCTAGGGGAATTTTGGTGCTCATTCTCAGATTAATATGGGTTTGGACTTCAGGAAGCACTACCTGCCCCTCGACCTCTTGGATCGTTCTTTCCAACATTTGGCAGTATAGATCAAAGCCCACCGCATTGATATGCCCATGTTGTTCACCACCTAAGAGGTTACCTGCTCCCCTTAACTCTAAATCTAGAGCAGCTACCTTAAAACCCGACCCTAAATCGCTAAACTCCTTCAAGGCAGCTAACCGCTGCCGTGCTATACCAGAAAGTGTGACGCCTGGTGGCACTAACAAATACGCATAGGCCCGCCGGTTGGATCTCCCAACACGACCTCTCAATTGGTAAAGCTGCGCTAGTCCAAACTGATCCGCTCGATTAACAAGTATAGTGTTGACCAGGGGGATATCTAATCCATTTTCTATAATTGTAGTAGTTAAAAGGATGTCTGCCTCATGCCGCAGAAAAGCGAGGATCTTCGACTCAATCTCACGTTCTGGCATTTGTCCGTGAATCACCAACAACCTGGACTCAGGACAAGTTTTCTGAATCAATATCGCCATAGAGTAAATTGAATCCACCTTATTATGAACAAAATAGACCTGTCCATGTCGCTTTAACTCCTGTCGAATAGCATTGTGAATAATTTGTTGGCTAAAGGGGAGGACTGAAGTCTGAATGGCTAATCGGTTCCTCGGAGGACTTTCAATAATCGACATGTCTCGAATTCCCATCAACGACATATGTAGTGTTCTAGGAATAGGGGTGGCTGTCATGGTTAGCGTGTCTACGTTGCTCTTAATTCTTTTGAGCTTCTCTTTGTGTACCACCCCGAAGCGCTGCTCCTCATCCACAATCAATAGGCCCAAATCACGAAAACGCATATCTTTCGATAACATTCTATGCGTTCCAATGAGCACGTCGATTTTCCCTGTTGCGACCTGATCCAGAATGACTTTTTGTTCCTTTGGGCTTCGAAATCGACTCAACATCTCAACGGTCATGGGAAATGCAGTAAAGCGTTGCTTGAAACGAAGGTAGTGTTGGTAAACCAGAACCGTAGTAGGAGCAAGAACTGCCACCTGCTTGCCGTCGAAAGCCGCTTTAAAAGCCGCCCGCATGGCAACTTCGGTTTTGCCGAAACCCACGTCTCCACAAAGTAATCGGTCCATCGGAGTATTCAACTCCATATCGCAGGTGATGTCATGTATAGCTTCTAGTTGGTCAGGGGTCTCGTCAAATTCGAACACCTCATCAAACTCCCGATGCCAGTTCCCCCCGGCAGAAAATCCATAGCCTGGCGTGATTTTTCTTTCGGCAGATAGTTTTAGGAGATCCTGCGTCATATCTCGCATGGATTTCTTAATGCGAGATTTAATTTTCTTCCAACTCTGTCCTCCAAGTTTGTCAAGCCTTGGGTTAGGAACATCTCCCCTGCTATGCTTTTGAACCAGATCTAGTCTTTCAAGAGGGACGTAGAGACGAGCCTCATCCCTATATTCCAAAATCATGAACTCGTGGACAATCCCCTCCTGGGTAATTTTTTGCAGACCCTGGTAACGACCAATACCATGATCCACATGTACGACGAGATCACCGTGGCTCAACTCACGGAAATTTGAAAGAAAGGATCCTGACAGTGATTTTGCTCGGGGCGCCCGGTTGAGAAACCCAACTTCATCATAGACGTCTCGATCTCCAAAGATATAGGTGTGGCTTGAGGGGTGATAGAATCCCTCAAATATTTGACCAACCACAACGGTGACTCGGGATTGACTCAAATCATCTGTGTTGGCTCTTGGATCGAAAGCAGATGCTACGGGAAGATCGTATTCTCTTAAGATTTCAAGAAGGCGCTCCGCCCTCCCCAAAGACGATTGAGCAAAAAGAAGCTTCCCACCTGATTCCATAGATTGATGCACATCGTGGACCAAACGCCTGAAGTCGCCTTGGTATTTTGTGACAGGGGTTGTCTGACAGTTAATGGTGACAGGACTCCCATAAGCGCTTCCTTTAGAATCTAGCTTGGCAACCTCGAGTTTGGAGGGTCCTCCCAATCCGGACTCCGACATTGAATAGGGCTGAGACTGTTCCATTTTTTTCTGAGGGGTGGTTCCCAGTTGGTCCCATCTGATGACCTGACGATATTTGAGTTTTCTTTTGGATTCTTGTAGAGAAAAGAAAATTTCCTCCTCTCTGAAGCTTGGAAAATCTTGACGGCTAAGCTCCACTCGATCTTTACTGATCTCACCCTTCCAGCGGTTCAACCACTCTTCAAGGTCCGCCGGTTCATCCAGTACAATCACAAAATCGCTGGCAAAATCCAGAAACGCTTCTCGCAAGGGAATCGTCAGAGGAAGCAAGAATTCCACTCCTTGAAAACCTTCCCCTTGGCTTGCTTGAATCACTTGGTTTTCGAAAAACTCAGGGAAAACACGGGGGGGCCATTTCTCCGCAGCTTTTCGGCTCCAGTTTTGAAGACTCTCAGGATCAACGAAAGTTTCTCGCATCGGAATGGGGATTAAACTCTCAATAGTTCCCACCGATCGCTGTGATGTGACCGAAAATTCACGAAGAGACTCGATTTCATCTCCAAAGAATTCTACACGTGCTGGATTGTCACTGACGGGAGGAAAAATATCTAGGATCCCCCCTCGCCGAGAAAAAGCACCGACGCTGACCACAGGTTCTTCGGCTACATAACCAGCTTTCTCCAGATAAGCCACCAATTTGTCCGGAGAGATTGCTAGACCTACAACGAGCTCAGGAACCTGTCTAAAGTCACTCCTGAGGTTCGGTAACCGAGTCAGCAACGTTGCGGGTGCGCACACCAAGATATCAACTGTTTGACGGTAGATTCTCCAGAGCGCGACGGCTCGTTGTTCCGAGACCTCAGGATGGGGAGACACTCCACTATAGGGCCCTGGTTCCATTGCTGGAAAGATGGCCACCCGATCATCGTCTTTTCCAAAGAGCCTCTGCTGATAGAACGCCGTCGCTCTTGCTATTTCTTCCAAATCCAACTTGCTGGCACTGACAAAAAGCACCGGCTTATTCAAGATTTGCTGGAGAATAGCTAGATAGGCTGGCTTGGCAGCGGGAGTGATTCCTGTTAGGGTGAGTTCTCGAGCGCCGGAATCAAAGTGCTGCGGAATAGACTGGAGGGAATCATCCGCTAGCAATCGGGAAAGAAGTTGTTGTATAACCACACTGACCGTAACTCAGTAAATATACCGCCGAAAGTTTTCCTAGATTTAGCAAACTTATCTGCTCACGGAAATCCTTGTCGGCCTCAGTTCAAAATTGATGTCCGTAACGGCGTAAAATTCGATCAACAATTGCTGTGGTCGATTGACCTTCATTGTACGGCAACGAAATGGCAGATCCACCTGCCGCTTCTACCTCTTCTCGCCCCACAATCTCGCCTAGCTGCCAATCTCCTCCCTTGACCAGCACATCCGGAAGGAGATAACTGATCAGTCGATGCGGGGTGTCCTCGTCGAAAACTGTTATGAAATCGATACTATCCAACGCGGAAAGCAGCAGCACGCGCTCGTCCTGATTCATGATAGGCCGAAGAGGCCCCTTAAGCCTTCTAACGGAGTGGTCACTATTGACCCCAACAATCAGGGCATCTCCCATTTGACGGGCACGATCGAAATGTTGAATGTGGCCTGGGTGCAGCAAATCAAAGCATCCATTTGTGAAAACGATCTTCTGCTTTTCCTGTCGCAAACGGTTCACCTGAACCATCAGAGCTTTTAAAACCAGAACCTTGGGCAAAACGCTTCTGGAGCGCAACAGGGGTGTTGGGACTTGCGGACCGCACATAGTAACCTAAAATTATATCACAGTGGCAGCCGTTGCTACGCTGTGCGTTGCTAGCCCGCAGTCTCATCTATTCCGAAGCAACTCATTACTGGAATAACCAGGGGCAGGTCAACTTTATCTATGTTGCTTGGCTCTGATTTCATTACAGTAATGCTGTGATCTAACGCTCGGTGACGGATGCCTTAGGAAGCGGCCAACGTCTCCTTAGCTGGCAGACAAGACTATAGACCCCATCGAAGAACGCTGCTCCGAAAGGCTCCCCGGACCCATTGGCATCTCATGACCTCCCGGCTCCACTACCCGCTAGCGAGGAGGCCCCTCGGAGACGCATCCCCAGCCGTGCCAGCAAATGACGGTCTTGGTCCCTTTGGGGGTTAGGAGTCGTTAATAATCGTTCACCTATGAAAATCGAGTTAGCACCGGCTAGTAGGCACAGAGTTTGTGCCTCATCAGAGAGTGAGAGGCGACCGGCACTCAACCGTACCATGGAGCCGGGCATTAGAATCCGAGCAGTAGCCGTCATGCGAACCATTTCAAGGGGATCAATATCGGGTTGCTCTGCCAGGGGAGTCCCCAGCACCCGTACTAACAGATTGATCGGGACACTTTCTGGATGAGGGGTTTGGGTTGCTAGATTTTGAAGAAGTTGGCAGCGGTCCCGTCGACTCTCCCCCATCCCGATGATGCCACCACAGCAGACACTGATCCCAACTTTTCGTACCCGAGCCAACGTGTCTAAACGATCCTGGTAGGTGCGGGTACTGATGATCTTCCCATAAAATTCTGGGGAAGTATCGAGATTATGATTGTACGCCGTCAGCCCTGCTGAAGCTAGGGCCTCAGCCTGGCGATCTGTCAGCATTCCTAAGGTGCAACAAGCCTCCATTTTCAGTTCCCTTACCCCGCGAACCATTTCTAAAACTCTGTTAAATTCCCCCCCGTTAGGAGCCTCCCGCCACGCTGCCCCCATGCAAAAACGACTTGCGCCCTGCTGACGTGCCTCTCGGGCAACCTCCAAGGTCTGCTCCACGGTCATCAGTCTTTGATTTGAAACCTCGGCATTATAATGTGCTGATTGGGGGCAGTAACCGCAATCCTCTGGGCAGCCCCCAGTTTTGATACTCAGCAGGGAGCAACCCTGCACTTCCTCTGGCAGGTGATAGGCCCGGTGTAAACACTGGGCACGAAAGATCAGTTCCGGGAAGGGCAGGTTGTAGAGGTCTTCAATCTCTTCTAGAATCCAGTCTTGACGGACTGGCTCGGATTCAGTCACCTTCATAATTAGGCCTTACCTTGAAGACTCCAAGCACACTGCTACGGTAGCAAAGAGGAATGAGTGGCGCAAGCATCGATGAGAGAACGCTTCCATGAATGATCCCCAATTTCGGTTTCTTTGAATTAACCTCGAACTTCTAATCAGCAAGAAGGCAGGTCCTTCATTGGGGCAGCTGCGACTCGCGAAACCAAGAACATTAGCCGCCTGGTAGGAACTAGTGGCTCCAACCTGTTCCTAGGTGTTAGGTCCCAACGAAGTTAAGATCCTTTCTTTAAACAGGAAGTTTTCAAAGCTTTCAAGAATTATTAACTTCGAGCAACTACGTCTTTCGTTACCAGTCTGCAGAAGCTTGACAAACTAAATCCTTCGCCCGTCAAGAAGCTTTAGGGATCGGATATGATTTATTCTCCTATCAACCGGAAAAGGTTATCTGGCATAGATCTCCGAATACTTTGTATTCAGGTAGGCTATGAAGGGCTCCGCACTAAGAGTCCTTCCAGTGACTTGCTTCACCAGTTCATCTGGCAAAAACTTTCGACCCGGTCGGTGGATATGAGTCCTCAACCAATCCAATAAATTTGAGAACTCTCCTCGCTCGATTTCAGTGGATAGCGTGGGAATAGCTTTTTTAGCCTGATTGTAAAACTGGACTGACGCTAGGTTACCTAGAGTGTACGTCGGGAAATAACCGATCAACCCATGCGACCAATGGACATCCTGCAGCACACCCATAGCATCACTCGAAGGAACAATACCTAGGTAGGATCGCATCTTACTGTTCCAGGCTTCAGGCAAGTCTTTGGCCCTAAGAGTCTCTTCCAGAAGACCGACTTCTAATTCGTAACGGAGCATGATGTGAAGATTATACGTGACTTCGTCCGCCTCCACCCGAATTAGGGAAGGCTCAACCCGATTGATAGCCCGGTAAAAGGACTCTAAGGAACATTCCCCAAATTTCTCCGAAAAGGTGGTATGCAATTGCGGATAAGCAAACTTCCAGAAAGCCCTACTCCTGCCCACCAGGTTTTCCCACAATCGCGACTGTGACTCATGAATGCCTAGTGAGGTTCCCCCACTGAGCAGCGTCCGCTCCAGCTTTGGGCTGACCCCTTGCTCATAGAGGGCATGCCCACACTCGTGGAGCGTCCCGAATAGAGCTGGAGGAAGAAAGTTTTCGTCGAGTCGTGTCGTAATTCTGACATCGTGGATAGAGAATGAGGTACAAAAAGGATGTACGGATTGGTCTTGTCGGCCCCGACTTAAATCAAAGCCCATCTTTTTTGCGAGTTCGAGACCGAACACCAGCTGTTTCTGTGCGGGGAAGTGCTGATGCAGCATCCCATCATCAACGCGACCTAGATTCTGGGAGATCCTTTCCAACATTGGCACTAGTTCGGTCTTTAATTTTGAAAACAATCCATCCAAATCAGACGATTTCATACCCGGTTCGTATTGGTCCAGCAGCGCATCATAGGGCCTCTCCTGGTATCCCAAGCACCCTGCCAGCTCTCTCTGAAGACCAATAATTGTCTGCAGGGAGTTTCGAAATAGCGCAAAATCGGAGTTGGCTCGAGCTTGCACCCAAGTCTCCATACCCAGTGAAGTCTGGCGAGCAATTTCCTCCACTAACAAAGGGGGAATCCTACGGGCTTTCTCGTAATCCCTCCGAGCGATCCTAATTAAACTGGCATCGTCGGATTCGTAACTCAAGGCCTTCGTCTCAGCAGCAGCACCTTCGAGCCATTCTCCCACCTCCTCGGAAACAAACTGATTATGCGCCAGCCTCTCCAGGGTGGCGAGCTGTTCAGCACGGGCGGGGCCCCCTCCTGATGGCATATAGGTTTGCTGATCCCAACTTAGGAGGGCCCCGACCCGTTTGAGATCACTGACTTCACCCAGCCTGGTTTTCAATCTTTCGAGCTGATTCATGATTTTCTTTGACAAACCACCGGATTGTCTACACGGGTTTTGGGAGGCACTTCCCCTGGTAGACTCATTTACCAGAGTCGTATTCGTATCTCTCAACTAGCGACCGAGTATAGCACAAGGGATGACTCGGCAAACGGAAGCCCCCGGGGCGATTCTTTCTCTTAAGGGTTCCCTTTGGACAAAGCAATCTCTCAATAGCCCTTTCACCGCAAGATCTCAGCTAGGATCACGACCTCCAGACATCAATGACTCAGCTGTCTTCAAAACTTGAGAAGTCCCCTTGGTCATGGTAGGGTTTTACTTCCAAAGGCCCCCGGGGAAAACTTTCCTGGTTTGATTGATCTGTCCAATCAGGCCTCAAAACGATACCCTCACGGCAGCCTCGCCATTGAGCTGTCAGTTTTATCTCACTACCCGGGCCAGTTCAATCCGGTTTGTCGATACTTTAGGCCCTGAACCCAAAGTCTTGCCGGTTAATATTAGCGCGACATGAAAAAAGCGATTCCTTGGATCATTAGCCTGGGACTGACACTGCTAGTAGGCTTCCTTATTTACTTTAGTGTCCCCAACTGGGGGCATGCCTGGAAAGTGATGTTGCAGGCCCGGCCCCTCTTTTTGCTGCTGGGCGTCAGTTTCACCATGCTTCATCTGGTGTTACGGGCTTGGAGGTGGGGAATCCTTCTAGCTCCCATCAAATGTTCCATCCCCTACGGCAGCTTGTTTTCACTGACCACGGCCAAATATGTTATCAATGTGATCCCCCCTCGCGCCGGTGAGGTGGTCGCTTCAGTGGTGCTGGCCAAAAAAGAACGGCTTTCTGTTGCCTCGGTCATCGGCACCTCTTTTTTAGAACGAGTACTCGATGTCATCACGGTGGTCATCATTTTCGGGGGCTATCTCGTCCTTTTCTCCCACCGCTTCACACCTAATTCAGATCGAGGGCACGAAATCATGCTCACGATTCAAAAGTTTTCTGTCATCGGGTTTTTGGCCTTGAGTGTGGGAGTAGTAAGCCTAATTTATCTTATCCGTGCTCACGATTGGACAAAGAAACTACCTAAATACCTACAACAGCTGCTCGTCTCTTTTTTGGAAGGCTTTGCTGCATTGCAGCAAGGCAGAGCGGTGGTCAAGGTGGCGATCCTTTCCCTGGCCATCTGGACTGCCATTATCTTCCAGCTCTTCTTTTTTGTGCAGGCCTATCTGAGTAACTTTCCCCTACTGGGAGCTCTACTGTTAACTATCATGAGTGTAGTAGGGATTGCGCTTCCAACCCCTGGAGGCATCGGTGGGTTCCAGTTCTTTATGAATCTGGCCCTAGTGCATTTCTTCTCGCTGTACCTATCGCCTCAGGACCCGCACTCTCACGCCGCTGGAATCAGCAACGGTATTTACATTTTTTCGATGATTCCGGTCTTCTTGATTGGGTTGTTCCTTCTTAATCGAGAAGGTTTATCCTGGAGCAAACTTTCCAAGATTGCCTCGGAAAAAGCTCCGAGCGATATAGCGTAATAACCCCCTTATTCCGAGAACACTTGCTCCTTCGTAAGAGGTAGCAGGGAAGCAGTGGACCAAGCATGCATTCAGGTTCTGAGATTAACTTGCTTTTTCGTCTCTATAGAGGCCAGCAGGGCATCAAAGGAATCGACGAAAAGTTTTACGCCGTCCTCTTGCAGCTTGACTGTTACTGCATCCATATCAATTCCCAGTTGTTTGAGTAACCTGAACGTTTGCCTCGCATCCTCCAATCCATGTTCTAGCCTGGTTTTCACAATCCCATGATCACGGAAGGCTGACAGGGTAGTCAGTGGCATAGTATTCACCGTATCAGGTCCGACGAGTTCCTCAATGTACAGGACGTCACGGTACTGAAGGTTCTTGACACTAGTGCTGGCCCACAAGGGACGTTGGACTCGATAGCCTTTCTGCTTAAGCAATAAGAACCGGTTCCCCGAAAAAACGTCCTTAAATTCTTGGTAAACCAACTGGGCGTTAGCAATTGCGGTCCTGCCAAGGAGGCTGCGGCAGGTCTCCCTTGTTTCTCGTGTTTTGGAGAGTTGCTCCTTCTCTTCCAGCAACCTGTCCACTAGGGTGTCGACCCGACTGACGAAGAAACTGGCTACCGAGGCAACAGGGGGGGGGGGATCCATCTCGGCCAAAGTTTCTAATCCTCGGAGGTACGCCTCAGCTACTTGGACATAGTGTTCCATCGAAAACATCAAGGTGACGTTAATGTTAATTCCTTCTCCGATTAGTTTGCTAATAGCTGGGATCCCCGCAGGAGTTGCGGGAACCTTGATCATTACATTGGGTCGTGCAACCACTTGCCACAAGCGACGAGCTTCTTCGATGGTTTCTTGGGTTTGATTCGCCAGATGAGGGGAAACCTCCAAGCTCACATACCCATCTGCACCTTCCGTAGACTCGAATAGATCCTCCAAGAGAGTTGCCGCCCCCTGAATATCTTTTATAGCCAGAGACTCATAAATTTGCTTTGCTCCTTGGCCAGCTCGAGCCAGAGCACGGATTTCCTTATCATAGTTTGTGCTATCATTAATGGCCTTTTCGAAAATGGTTGGATTAGAGGTAACTCCCCCCAAACCGTCTTCCGTAATGAGGCGCAACAAGTCTCCAGACCCTAAGAACTCACGACTGATCGTGTCGCACCACACACTCTGTCCATGCTTCCGCAGCCCTTGCAGCGGATTGGTTCCTCCTGCGATCAAACTTTCACTGTCCATCAAAACCTCCCAAAGTTAGTCCTGGTCATGAATGCTCAGACTACATTTGAATCTAGGAATAGAGCCTCCTCGAGCCTTATTGATTTACCCCAAAAAGAAACATCAAGCAGCCATTTACTCTCATCTACACAGAGGTCTCTTTATCCTGAAACTCTAGCGCCCATTACTAGCCACAAATAATCAAAATTCAGCAGACTGCAATGCTGTATAGAGACGATCTTGCCGCTGCTGAGCCCGGAGATAGCGCTCGTACCACTCCTGATTGGGAGCAAACTCTCTCCCTATAGGGGTCTCAACATCCTCGACACTCTGAAGAAAGCCCAATGCCTCCAACGCAAGTAACGCTGCTCCGCGACTCGATGCCTCTTTGACCGCCGAGGCAACGACAGGCTGCCCTAAAACGTCAGCCATGATCTGCATCCAGGCAGGTGACCTCAATAAAGCTCCTCCAGAAGCAATGATCTGTTGTCTCCCGGAAAGAAGAGGCTTTAGGAGCTGCCTAATTTTAGCAAAACGAAAGGCTACAGACTCTAGGGAGGCACGAAGAATGTCTAGCGGCTGCGTGTGTAAGCTCATGCCCGTAATGGCTGCTCTGGCTTTGGCCTGCCACCCAGGACTCCGCTCTCCAGCCAAGAAGGGAAGAACGCTAAGCCCGTGGGAAACCGGCTCCATTTGTGCCAGCTGACACTCGAGGCCCTCCCGATCGTTGCTCAACCGTAACGTTTCATTCATCCAGACAAAGAGCAGTCCTCCGTTACTGAGTGATCCTCCTATCACGAAGCGGTGCCTGTCCGCTCGGTAGCACCACAGTCCTAGCGGAACCGATGTTATTTCTACCTTCCACAGTACGCGCATGGCCCCAGAGGTGCCCACCATGAGAGCCACGTTGTCCGGCGTAGAGCAGCCGCTGCCCACATTACTACAAGCACCATCCCCGATGGCGGGGACCCAGGGGATGCGACTTAAACTTGGCCACCGATTGGCGAACTGTTTCATCAGCCCAGAAGGGGGAACGTCCAGGTCAATGAGTGTGGACAATTGATCTCTTTCTATAGGTAAGACCTCCAAAATTCGATCATCCCAATCCCGCTGATTTTGATCGAGCAGTCCAGAGCCTGAAGCCATAGAGAGGCTACAAAGTGGGCGACCAAACAACCTCAGATAGAAATATTCGCCGAAAGACATCCAGCGAATGCTTTGTCGGAACAATTTTGGCTGGGTTCCACGGAGCCAAACCAGTTTAGCCGGAAGGTAGCTGGGATGGAGCATGCACCCAGTCCGAGCGTGGTACTGGAACGCATCAACCTGACAACAAAGTTCTTCAGCGGCATCAACACTCCTCGTGTCCGCCCAGGTATAGACGGGGGTTGCTGTTCGCCCCTGAGCATCCACTCCTAGCACATTGTGCCAAAAGGTCGACATGGCAACACCAGCAATTTCTGACCTCCGACGGCCACATTGATCCAACACTTCGTCAATTACCTCGACGACCAGATCAAACAAAGCGTCTCCACTAACTTCAACACCTCCATCAGGCGTGGTCTCCAGGGCGTATCCCCTCCGAGCCTCTAGGTTATCCACAACTCTACCGCATTGATCATGGATGCTCGCTCGAATAGAGGAAGTTCCCACATCAATCGTAAGGATCCATGGATATTTGGAACTGGAGTGAGTACTGGTCACCATTGATTTCCTGTCGGCAGAGGGTCTCCGTCCGTCGGTGGGCCCATCAGTAATAGACCCTTTGGTTTTTTCTTGCGCTCCGATATTTCAAGATAAAGACCACGCCAGCGACGAAGCCGCCGATGTGCGCCCACCAAGCAGTTCCTCCCGATTGAATGTAACTAGCCGTTAAGGAGAGCGCCCCACTGAAGAACTGCAGTAGAAACCATAGGCCGAGAAAAATTACAGCCGGCAATTCAATGAGCTGGAACAGAAACAGGATCGGCACCAAAGTAAGGACTCGTGCCCTTGGGAAAAGAATCAGATAGGCTCCCAGCACTCCGGCAATGGCGCCACTGGCGCCGATCATCGGTATCTGAGAATTGGGAAGGATTCCTATCTGGCAAAGCGTGGCCGAGAAACCACAAATCAGATAGAAAAGGAGGAATCGAGTATGTCCTAGCCGATCCTCGATATTATCTCCAAATATCCAAAGAAATAGCATATTCCCCAAAAAATGCATCCAGCCACCGTGGAGAAACATCGAGGTTACAACAGGCCTTAGTCCTAGAACGACTCCCATCTCTTGCCAGTAGGGGATGCTGAAAAGAGCATACGGAACCAATCCGAACTGGTAGAAGAAGGCTCTCAGTTCAAGAGGCGATCCCAGAGAAAACTGATACAGAAACCCTACGGTGTTGAGTACCACGATCATGACAGTGACCAAAGGAAAAGTCTGTGTTCGGTTGATATCCCTAAGAGGAATCATGACCCCGGCCCATCGAGACAGTGATCCGGACCTTTTAGCTCTGAACCCCTGCTGTGATCCCTATTCTTTGCTTGGCTTGTGCTCTCGTCCAGAAATTAGTTTCGGAAAATGGCACTAATCATCGTTAGGTCAGGAAGGGATTGACCATTGAGATACCTCACCTCAGCCCTCTCTATACGGTCCAGCCTTCACTAAGTCCAAGGGGCCTTCGCCGCAGTACCGCAATACCTGAGCGTACGTGGTATCCCGGAGTCGAACAGCTTCTTTCCAGTCGTTTGCTCGAGGTTGAATGAGTGGGCTGACTGTCACCTTAATGGGGCCATAAGAAGGGAATAGGCATCCATCTCGAAGCACTTGCCGCGTCCCATTTAGGGTCACTGGCAAAAGTGGGCTGCCACTATCTGTAGCCACTTTAAAAGCACCCATCTGAAATGGGCGCAATCCGCTAGCCGCGGTAAAGGTGCCCTCTGGAAAAACGTGGACGGATCTTCCACCCAATAGGGCTTCGCTGATTCGATTGCTATCTTGGATCGCTTGATTCGCATTCTCTCGGTCCACTGTTAGGTACTCGGATCTACGAATGAATGTCCCGACGAATGGCCATGAGGCTGCTTCACGCTTGGCCACAAAGCAAAAGTCAAACGGCAGGGTCGCCGCCAGCACCAAGATATCTAGATAGCTGGCATGATTAGAGATAACCAGCACTCCTTCTCTTCCCACGGTGGATGTCATCACGGAAAGGTTTTGCTCGCCAGAGACAACCGGATTCAGGCCGGCCAGCCGAAGAGTGATCTTAGAGAGAAACCTTAGCAGCGCAGGCCCGACTCGGGTTCCTGAGCGATCCGGCACTAGTACCAGCAATGTCCAACAGGGCAACGCGACACCCATCAGAACAATCCAGACGTAAGCACCATAAACCCCGGCCCCAAGTCGCCGGATCGAGGTCCATATCCGTTGTCCTAAGCCTCCAACAAACAAACGAGCGACCTGGAACCAAACAGGCAAGGGCTTCACGTGCAGTTTGTCTTCCAAGTACAGTCGCCGACAATCTTCACGTCGAATTTTGCCACTTGATGTCTTAGGTACAGTCTGGGGAGGTACCAGAAGAATCTCATCCGGAGGAATACCCAACTGCGATTGAACCCGCTCCATAATACCTGTGACCAGGCGCTCCCGTTCCTCCACGCCAGAGAGACGAGTTTCAGCAACCACGATCATTCGCTCACCTGCGTGCCGGGTACCAGTGGTGCCGAAGGCTGCGACGCACCCTTGTCTAACACCCTTAAGCTTACTCGTAATTTGTTCTACTTCTTGGGGGTAGAGGTTTCGGCCTCCTTTGATGATCAGGTCTTTAACACGGCCAGTAACAAAGAGTTCTCCGTCTGCCATATAACCAAGGTCGCCCGTATTTACCCATGCATCTTTCATCACTGCCGCTGTAGCTTCTGGTCGCCCAAAATAGCCCTTCATGGTGGAAGGCCCTCGACACTGGATGTGTCCCTGGACTCGAGACTCGACAGGAATCCCGTGATTGCTAACGATTCTGACCTCGTGATCAACGAGAGGGCGCCCAGCAGAAACAAAGCTGAGGGTCTTTGACCTGAAATTGGCGGTGGAGGGCTTAGCCCTGCCACTATTTTCAAAAGTAGCTCTATCCACCTTGTCCCAACGTGGATGTCTTCCGAGTGGTGGGATGGTAACAGCTACCGAAGACTCAGCGAGTCCATAAACGGGTAGAAGTGCTTCCTTTCGAAAACCATAGGTCCGATAGCGGTGGGCGAATCCTTCCAGCGTCTCGCGGTGAATAGGCTCCGCGCCGTTCAACGCAGCCCTCCAACAACTCAGGTCCAATCCCGCTATATCCCGGGGGTCGACTTTTCGTGAGCATAGTTCATAAGCGAAGTTGGGTGCAGCAGACAGACTTGCCCGATAGCGGTGAATGGCCCAAAGCCAGCGTTCTGGACGACTGAGGAATGCCTGGGGTGACAAGATAACAATGGGAATGCCTACGTAAAGACAGAAGAGCCACGACCCAATGAGTCCCATGTCGTGGTAAAGAGGGAGCCAACTAACTCCTACGTCCTTGGAGTTTACCTCGAGAGCTTTGGCAATCGCCCTTATATTAGCGACTACGTTGGAATGGGTCAGCACCACACCCTTAGGATCACCCGTACTACCCGAGGTATATTGAATGAGGGCAATATCTTCAGGAGAGGCTGGCTTAAGGTTAACAGCGTTGGAGTCCTTTCCCAAGCTGCTAAGGGTAATCACATGTCTTAGTCCGGGAATTTGTGCCTGGAGCATACGGATCAGATTCGTCACCTCCCTGAAGGTCACGAGTAGTCGAACTCCGGCATCCCTGAGAATTTTAGCCTGGCGTCGGGCATATTCCTCAATACGGTTCATACTCCATGGCGGATAAAGGGGTACCGGAATTCCTCCTGCTAGCATGATGCCAAAGAACGCGAAGAAGAAGTCCCTGCCTGTAGGTAGCATGAGACCTACTCGCTCTCCAGGACGTAACCCTAGATGGCCTAAGAACCCTCTAGCAACGGTGGCACTCTCATCATGCAACTCGCCGTAGCTGATCATCCGCATCTCGTCATTCTCCAGCTGCAAATGAATATGGGGACGCTTCGGGTCTTGCTGCGCGTACTGGGAAAGGGCCTCATCTAGTGTAGGGGGCGCCTCGTCAGATTTGGACCGGACCCTGACTGCACTGACTATCGGATCGGGATCTTCCGTTGAGCAATTTGGACGGACTTCTGTGCTCTGAAGTACTTTGGGCAACGCCGCATCAGTGGCCTCGTACCTCTTCGCCTCCATTATTGTTCGAGCTAGATCACTGACTGTTTCAACCTCAGACATGAGGTTGTCCGGAAACTTCACTGAGAAATCGCGCTCCAGACGTAGCAACAGTTCCACCCGTTCCAGACTGCCCAACCCCAGCTCGCGTTCCAGAGGGGCCTTTGGGGACAAACGACGCAGGGCCCGATCAGCGCCCAATTCAATCAGAAATCCGCGCAGTAGTCCGAGAATTTTCTCCTCTAATTGTTTCTGCCCCCATCGCCCCGGACCTGATGAACTCGAGATACCGGGCCTAGACCCTAATTGGCTCATTGATCCTGACCTCTTCACGCAAATCCAGATAGTCCTGGCAAAATTCTTGCCTCAACAGATCCGGAATTTTCGCCTTCTTCTCGATCGCATCTTAGCATACCTCTATGATTGAACGGTCCACGAGTTCCACCAGCCGGAGGCCGATCCAGATCGAAAAAATTCGGCCTACTCGCCCGGCAAGGTGCTAGAGTTGTTCCAGAACTATCTCCCTAGGAATCAAGAGTCTACCCTGGCATCCAACGGACACTTCGTCCGAAATCGATCACCTTGAACTTAGAAGGGATCGGCCAAGCTAGGAACAATGAGGTCTCCTCATATTTGCTTCAACCTGGAGATTCAAGGTGCTGTCTACCACCCAAGAATGGACTTCCTGATCCCACATGGATACTTTCGAAAATATTTCTCAAGGGTTCGTCCTGTATCAATTCCCCACCAGGTTCGCTGCTTTTGGTCAAGGACAACGAGAAAATCTGCTCAATAATGAAACTAAACCTCTTCGCTCAAATACACCATCTGCCGTCTCAGATAAAGACTTCGTGATTGTACACGTACACACCTGGGACAAAGAGGGGCAACCCAAAGGCTCTGTTTCAAGTCCCGAGTTCAAGAAGGCTCGGGGATCATTGCACCTCCGGACTGTGTAGCTGTCGGGATCAACAACATGGGTTGATTATCCTAGACTCGCACAGCTAAGAATCCTCCTAGGAGGGGGCAGCGCAGTCAGCACCACAGTTTCCAATCAGATAGTATTCCTTTAGTTGCCTGGACGGAGTGGATCGCGTTGCTCAAACCAACGATACTCCCTTTTCTGCATGGGATCGGCCAACTTCAGAAGAAACTTCTTGAGGCAGGAATTCGGCAGGAGAAAGAACTTCGCACCTAGTACCACCGTGGTGATTCAGCCTTGAGTAGCCAACACTCAATCACTTTTCGGATTTTTATTTGCCCCAGTGTCAATATACCGTCCTGGCTCGTTGCATAAGGAAGGACCCAGCTTGACCTTCCTGCTGAAAAGACAAGGGCAACCGTGGTCCAACTACCTTAATGAAAACCATTGGCAGAATAGATCGCCGCCACTACGGTCATCTGCATCTCGGAAAAGGCTGCCGCAAACATGCACATCGTACTTGTTTATCGCGATGCTAAAGTGGCCTCCGAAGCTAGCTTGGCCAGGATCTCCGTTTTATCTGTTTTCTCCCAGCTGAAGGCACCGTCGCTAGCAGGAGTCCTCCCAAAGTGTCCGTAAGCAGCAGTTGTTTTGAATATAGGTCGTTTAAGGGAGAGGCTCTCAATGATTCCCTTTGGCTTCAGCTCAAAGACTTCCCGAACAATCTTCTCTAGCTCCAGCCCGCTTAACTCGCCGGTACCGAAAGTCTCGACCAACACTGAGACGGGCTCTGCCCTACCGATTGCATAAGCCAATTGGACTTCACATTTTCCGGCCAGTCCGGCCGCTACGATGTTTTTGGCGACATAGCGCGCGGCATAGGCCGCGCTTCGATCTACTTTGGAGGGATCCTTCCCTGAGAAAGCTCCCCCACCGTGCCGTGCCCATCCGCCATAGGTGTCCACGATAATCTTTCGACCTGTCAAGCCAGTATCTCCGCTGGGCCCCCCCACCACAAATTTGCCCGTAGGATTAACATGGTACTCGGTCTGGTGATCCAAAAGACTAGCTGGGACAACGTCTTTGATCACTTGCTCAATAATATCTTCACGAATTCGATCGTAAGCAATCTGTTCTTTATGGTGGGTCGAGATCACGACGGAATCAACACGAAGCGGTTTGTCATCCAAGTACTCCACGGTTACCTGACTCTTGCTGTCCGGTCGGACATAGTCAAGCTTTCCGTTTTTTCTCAACCGAGCCAATTTTTTAACGAGTTTCTGTGCCAAAACAATCGGAGTCGGCATAAACTCAGGGGTTTCGTCGGAAGCGTAGCCGAACATCATGCCTTGGTCTCCCGCCCCTTGCTCCTTATGAAGTCCTTCTCCTTCAGTGACGCCCTGTGAAATGTCCTCCGATTGCCTATGAATTCGAACATCCACCTGACAGCTGCGATGGTCGAACCCAAGGTTGCTATCGACATAGCCAATTTCCTGAACCGTATCTCTGACGACTCTCTCGATATCAACCGTAGCTTTGGAAGTCACTTCCCCCGCAACCATGCAGTAGTCCGTTGTCACTAGCGTCTCACAAGCCACACGGGAGTCTATATCACCTGCTAAATATGCATCGACAATGGCATCCGACACCTGATCCGCCACTTTATCGGGATGTCCTTCTGAAACTGCCTCGCTAGTGAACAACATTTTTCCAAAATTACCCATGGTTACCAATTCCCCCCAATAGTTTAGCGTTCTTCACTTGAAATCGATGCTGACGTCAACCCAAATATCAGCATATAATTAATATGTTCTCGATTAAAGAACGCGGCTCGCACCTAAAGTTTGCCGTCTCAGGCTGAATCGGTGAAAGATAATCGTCGGGCTTGCTATTTGTCAAGCTCTTTACCCTCACCTCATTCCAAGGTGTAGTGTGTGTCTTCTGATCCGAGCTATTGTTGAGCAGGAACCACGTCGACTCCATACTATACCTTACCTTTTCTAAGTAGCTTGGTGTCGGTTTGAGAAAGGCCAGTCATAATGAGGCTAAGCATCAAGGAAGTACAAGAGCAGTTGAAGGCCACGAGGATTGATGGATGGCTCCTCTACGATTTTCAAGGGTTGAACCCGATTGCTCGTAAGCTGTTGGGGTTGAAGGAAGCAATGCTGACTCGGAGGTGGTTTTTTTGGATCCCTCAACGAGGAGAAGCTCAGATTCTCTGTCATCGTATCGAGCAGCAGGGATTCGAGAAACTACCAGCCCAGGTGACCCACTTCAGTAGCTGGCAAGAAATGGAAGTCGGTCTAGAAAAGTTACTGCAAAAAAGCCTTCGAGTAGCCATGGAGTACTCTCCCCATTGTCTTATCCCCTACGTTTCTCGGGTGGACGCAGGAACACTAGAAATGGTGAGACATCTGGGTAAGCAAGTGCTTTCCTCGGCCGATTTAGTTCAATACTTTGAGGCTCGTTGGAGTCAGGACCAACTTGAGACCCACCTCCAGGCTAGCAAGCTGATGATGAGAGTCCTGTTCGAAGTTCTTACAGAGGTTAGCCAGGCCACGAAGAATCACCAGCCGCTCACAGAATATCAGGTTCAACAGAGTATGTTGCAAAAGTATCATGAGCAGGGTTTACAATCCGACTCACCACCAATCGTGGCAGTGAACCAAAATAGTTCCACCCCACATTACGAACCCAGTTTAGAGAAATCCTCCTCCATCAGCAGAGGAGATGTCCTCCTCATTGATTTCTGGGCCAAATTGTTCAAGTCGGACTCGGTTTATGCGGATTATACGTGGGTCGCTTTTTTGGGAGATATGGTCCCCGAAAGTGTCCTCCGGGTGTGGGAAGTGGTTAGGGAAGCTCGAGAACGGGCCGTGGACTTCGTCCAGTCCAAGTACACTGCGGGAACTGTCGTGCGCGGGTGGGAGGTTGATCGAGCAACACGGCAGGTTATTTCTCAGGCCGGATTTGGTGAATTCTTTATCCACCGGACCGGACACAGTATTGGAGAAAAGGATCATGGGAACGGCGCCAATATGGACAATTTGGAAACAAAAGACGAGCGGGTACTTATTCCAAAAACCTGCTTCTCCATTGAGCCTGGTGTTTACCTACCAGACTTTGGTATTCGCAGTGAGCTAAATATTTACTTAGGTGAGAGAGACATTCTGGTGACCGGGGACCCAATTCAGCAGGAAATTGAAAAGATCTAGGTGGTCCCTTCTTTGACAGAGGAGCACTGGGGTCAGGGACTCCTCTTGGACAATTGTTTGTCCAAGGCGATCAGACTGGCAATTAGTTTTTTCCGTTGGGAAGGCACGAAGCGATTCAGTTGTTGGAGATCATGAAAGAGCTCCTTCGAATCACCCAAAACGTCACGAAACCCTTGGAACAGCTGTGCCGGCCCTGGCGTAGCGAGGCTATTTGGATCGATGTCAAGGCAGGAAAAGCCTTGTGCCAAGAAGTGGAAGAGTGCCTGGGTCTTTGCCATGGCTCGATCGTGATTGCTAGCAGTAGTCACAGTAACAACTAAGCCCCGAGCCTCTAGATAGGCTCTGACTTTGTCTACCCTATTGCACCTGCCAGGGCATAACACCACCTCCAAGCCTTCAACACCGTGGCGGGCGGAGTCTGGGCCAAAGAGGGGATGTGTTCCCAGAACCTCAACTGATTTAGGAAAAAACTCCCTCATGATTCGAAGGGGCTTTTCCTTGACGGAGCAGGTATCCATAATCAATTGGCCCGCTACTAGATAAGGTCTCAACTCACGACACACGGCTTCCATTTGTGAAATGGGAACACAGAGAATCAGACACGGCTTACTGGCAACCCTCTCCAAGGAAACCCGGCGAATTCCTCTTTTCTTGGGAGAGGGCCTTCGATCAAAGACGTAAACATCAAAGTCCCTCCTGAGAATTTCCGCAGCAAATTGCCCAAAGCGTCCAAAACCGACGATGCCGATCTCCACACTTCCCCCAGTCGTGACTAGCGGTTTTCTGACTCCAACCAGTTCAAGGGTGTTGTCTGGCCAAACCGAGGAAAACCGGCGCCTGTTCTTACGAATCAACAGGCTCCAGCCCTACCCAGAAACACCGAGAGTCGTCCACGAACGAAAAAGCACAAAAGGCAAATTGAGAAAAGGCGAGGCAGAAAGCCACAGCCAGAACAGACAACACCCTGGCTGTGAACGCTTGGCTGGTCCAAATAAATATGAACTGACTACGGCAATTCCGCGGCAGCTGCCCGCATAAGGCGATCAAGTCCATCCAGCGAACCATTGTTAATGGCCTTGTAAAGAACTTCGAGTTGAGCCCGGGAGACCTTAGCGTAACCAGAGTTCAAGCTGTACGCCTTAGCCAAGTTCTTCATGGCAGTAGTGGTATCTTCAGCTCCCCAGTTGCTCATTCCCATATAATAGTAGGCCTCATCATCTCGAGGACGAAACCGTAAGCTGTTCTGGTAGGCGACCAACGCCGGGCGATATCGCTTTTGCTCGTAGTGGTTGCGTCCAGTGATGGAATAGATGCGGGCCTTTTCTTGTCTCCATTTAGCTTCATCATAACCTGGGGGCAATTCTGTGCCGCCGTATGCTGCTATCATCTTTTGGCAGTAGCTTGCTGCTCTGGAAATACTTTTACGACTCGCATAGTAACGAGAGAGCTTCGCGTTGAAGTAAAAGCCTTCCTTGGGACTCAGTGTCCCAACAAATTTCTGGGTGTAGCTGATGAATTTGGCCTGGTTCTTCAACTGGTCGAAGGAGTAAGCCAACAATCGAGCTAGGTTATTAGAGGGCTTCTTACCATAAAGGGCCTCTCCATAATTAGCAGCCTTGCGATAG
>Ga0310342_100000145_pt1 | contig 35052 bp, 48 predicted proteins | sample S15DNA20500_MG_FD_206155 | JGI IMG/M metagenome (GOLD analysis project Ga0310342, IMG submission 206155) | Marine microbial communities from station ALOHA, North Pacific Subtropical Gyre - S1503-DNA-20-500_MG | ecosystem: Environmental > Aquatic > Marine > Oceanic | place: Pacific Ocean: North... | reverse complement strand
TGACTTTTGGTGGCGGTTCACCGTGGTGTCCGCTACCAGTGACAGAAAGGCCAGACGCACCTTGCGTGAACGCCTCAACATAACCCGACTCCCCAGAGGTACCCGCCTTTGGAGGATTCGATAACTCAGGAGGAAGCGAGAAATGGCTAAGAATAAAGCAGCAAAGAAAACAGCGAAGAAGGCTGTGAAGATCGTCAACATCGGAGAGAGATGACTGTAAAAAAGACGAAATACACAGTAAGAAAACCAAGGGACGGGCGGCACATCGGTATCGTCGACCCGGACCCCGTTCAAATGTCAGTCACAGGTCAGCCCATAAGGAGGACCGGGCTGGCTGTGCGGCGGGAGAACAGCCGCCGCTGGTCGCTTGACCATACCTACAGCGGGACGGTCATCGCTACGATGACGCGCAAGAAGCTCTGCGTCGAACTGGCCGAGCGCCTGTCCAGTATGGACTGGGCGTTTGGCTCCGTCACCGACGCACTGTACGTCCGACAGCAGGACGCGATACGTGCGGTAGTAAGCGCCGCGAAGTCAATGGACAGAGGGCGTTGAATCAAGTCCCACATCTGGGATATAATATCCCGAAGGAGAGATAAGTGAGCATTGAATCTGTGAAAATAGAGGACATCGACTCTTCAACGATCAGCTGGTTTGAATACTCAGAGGAAATAAAGAGACTGACCGTCGCGTTCAGGGGTGTGGTTTTACCGTCTGTTACCAGAACGCGTAACGGTATCTACGTCTACGAAGACGTTCCGATTGACGCGTTCAAACTCATGCGGGACGCAACCTATGATGATACGGCCTCGGTTGGGGGGACGTTCCATCGCGTCATCAAGGGGGGCGGCTTCAAATATCGGAGATCGGATGGATCCACTGAGAAAGACTTTTAATTTATCCATTCGAATAGATTGGTTTCGTAGATCAACCGGAAACAACAGGGAGGGATAAACAGTGACAGTAGTTACTACTTCAATGGGGCACGCACTCAGGGCCTACAGATCTAAGAACGACCTGACACTTAGGACGGCGGCTGAAGGTCTGGAAGAAAACGTGTCCACTCTGCACCGCATAGAGCAAGGCCGATCATGCAGTAACCAGACGTTCGTCAAGCTCGTACGTCTGTTCAAAATCAAGTACAAAGATCTGGAGGCGTTCGCGTCACCGGAACTCAAACCCGAGGGGAAAGCACATGGATGATCAACACGCATTGACACGGGTCTCGAAGCTCACGCCGATGGTGAGCGTGGCAGAGGCCAAGGATCAGATCGCAAAATTGAGGGAGTTTGTGTCGAACTACCTCGTACCTGATGAAGACTACGGGGTCATACCCGGAACCGAAAAGCTCTCGATGTATCAGTCGGGGGCTGAGAAGCTGATGGAGATCTACGGCCTGAGGGCGGAGTATGAGATCGTCGGCATCACCGAAGACTGGGCTATGGTGCCACCGCTGTTTGACTACACGGTGAAGTGCCGTCTCTTCTTCAAGGGGTCCGAGCCGATTGAGGTCGGATCAGAGATGGCGTCATGCAATTCACATGAGGCCAAGTACAAGTACCGGAGGGCCTTGAACGCCTGTCCCGAGTGCGGCACAGAAGCCATCATCAAGGGCCGGGCTGAGTACGGCGGCGGGTGGTTGTGCTGGGGCAAGAAGGGCGGCTGCGGCATGAAGTGGCCCGACGATGAAGCGTTCGCTGCCCCGCAGGATGTCCCCAACATGGAGGTGGCCGATCAGAAGAACACTATCCTTCAGATGGCTGAGAAACGGGCCAAGGTGCGGGCCGCACGCAGCGTAACCCGCAGCTCCGGGATCTTCACACAAGACATTGAGGATCGCAGCGGTGAACCCTACACCGCTATCGAGGCGGAGGCTGTCATCACACCCGTGGTCGTGAATGAGGATGACCCTCAACCGCCGCCCGTGAAGAAGAGGGCCGCCAAGAAGAGGGTTCGCAAAGCGGCAGCCCCGGAAAGCACGGGACCAGCCGACACTGGAGGTCCGTCCATCTCCACGCCGCAGCTCCGGCGACTGTACGCGATCGCTCGGGGTGCCGGGTTGATCGGGCCCGGAGACGATGACACCGACCTGAGGAAGCTCGTATTCGAAGAGGCCGGGGTCGCTCACGCCAACGAGATCTCTCCGGACGCCTACGATGCGGTGATCGATGCCGTGAAGGCGGTCGCCCAGTGATAACCCTGGATCCAAATACACACACCTACAGCCTCGATGGAAAGCCTGTCCCGGGGGTCAACCAGATCCTTGAGAGCGTGGGCATCTGTGACTACTCACGGATTCCCGACAAGCACCGAATCCCGGCACTGGAGCGTGGGAAGCTGATGCACATGGCATCGGAAGACCTCTTCGATGGTGTCGATCCGTGGTGGGTGGACGAGCCCTCCATTGCGGGACGGATGTCGGCTCTGGAGAAGTGGGTCGAAGAGTCCGGTTTCATCCCAAGGCAATGGGAAGAGCCGATGTACAGCTCGATCCACGGTTACGCCGGCACACCCGATGCGTTCGGTGAGGACCGGGATGGCCTGCTCCTGCCCGACTGGAAGTCCGGCCAGTATTACCCGGACTACCCGATAGCGACGGCTGCCTACCTCGCCTTGATGGAGGTCGACAGCCATAAGGTTCGCCGCTGTTCTCTTCTACTGAGAGACAACGGTACATATAAACAGGTCTTTCATGAGGATTTCTTCAGAGACTTCACCGTGTTTCAGAACGCCCTGTCGATTTTCAAGTGGAAGGCCGCAAAGCTGAGGACTCCATGAGCAGACGACGGGTCAGTTACTCAATCGACGATACATCTTGTGGCGGTTCACGCTACAGACAGCTCATTCGAACTTTCCGGGTGGCGCAGCGGATCTGCGATGGCCCGCCACCCACCATGCACGAGCTGGCAAGGGCGATGGGTGTCAACGACCGGACCATCCGGCGTGACCTCTCGTTCATCGACATGATCGTTCCGGTATTTAAAGAGGGGGGCGGCTCCGGACGACGTTCGGCCACTTTCTCATTCGATGACAAGAGCCAGTCTCGCATGGGCTGGCTCAAAACAATCTGACGGAGTACACACATGGCAACAAAATTGAAAATCAAAGAGACCGATCTCACGCTGGTAGGGGTGGCTGAGGCCCTGCCGGAGATCGCAACCCAAGATCAGTACACACAGGCCGCCGATGTCGGGCGGCAACTCAAGTCACTGGAGAAGGTGATCAAGGATCACTACGCTCCACTCAAGCGGAAGGCCCAAGAAACACACAAAGCAATCGTGGCGGCAGAGCGGGGTCAACTCGCGCCTGTATATAACCAACTCGGCAAGGTCAAGCGCCTCATGCTGGACTGGAACGCAGCACAGGAACAGGCTCACAGGGCTGAGGCGGAGGCGGAGGCCAAGCGCATCGACGAAGAGAATCAGCGACAGGCCGCCCTTCAGGCTGAAGAGCTGGACCGTAGGGGCCGGACCGCAGAGGCGGACGAAGTAATTACGACGGCTTTTGAACAGAACGCCGTGGTCATCCCGACTAAGGCTGCGAAGGCCGATGGCATAGCCATGACCTACAACTACAACTTCGAGGTGTTCAACGATGCGGTGGTGCCACGCAGCTACCTCGAAGTCAGCCGGACTGCGGTGATGGCTGCGATCCGTGGGTCGGATGGGACCGTCGTGATCCCTGGCATCAAGATCATCAAGACTCCCAGCCTGAAGATCACGGGGGCATGATGGCAGGAAATATCACTCTCGACGTGAGGATACAGAAGGCGGGACAGACAGCGTGGCCTGAGCTGAGTGAGGAGCTAAGGCACGCTCGTATCGTGGAACTCGACCCCAAGCACCTGTCGATCGCCATCATCGAGCGAGGCCTCAGCAATGGGGCTGCCGCCGTGGCGATACGGGTTGACCTTCCCGATGGCCGGTGTGTCATGGTCCAGAACACCGGGGAGAATTTCATACGACTGGCGCACGCCATCTACGCCATCGACAACAAGGGGTCTAAGCCTCCAGAGGAAAACAGAGGTTAGTTATGAAGAAAACAGTGACGCAGGCTGACTGGGACAGGATGAAAGCCACGTTCGAACCGAAGGCCGAGCCGCCACCGCCGGCCTGCCCCGACTGCAAAGACACCGGGTGGAAGGATGTCGTGGAGGAGTCTCACGGCTGCGACCCCATCCACGGGGTGACGCGCTGTGGCTGCCAGATTCGAAAGATCGCCGCCGAACGGGCGAAGAACGCGATCGAATCGCTGGACAAGATGTTCCACGACGCCGACCTGTACAAATTCGAAGAGAAGAACGACTGGCAGGGCCGGGCGCACGCCATCGTGGTCAGCGAACCGCTGGAGAGCTACCTGTTTACCGGCCCCAACGACCGGGGCAAGACCTACCTGATGGCGGCTCAGTTCAGGGCGTGCATGGAGGCGGGGGTGGAATGCCACTTCCGTACCGCACGGCAACTCGTCGACGAACTCAGAAAGCATGAGACCACCGACGGGTACATCTCTGATGTCTGGGACAAGGCGGACGCACACCCGGAGTACCACCTGTTCATCGATGACATCGACAAGGTGAACTTCGAACGCACAGGTTTCCGCCAAGAAATTCTGTTCGAACTGATCAACAAAATCTACGCCCGGTTGAACGGCATCACGTTCACATCGAACATGAGCCTGCACGATCTGGCTAAAAACGGGATCATCTCAATTTCGGTGGGGCGGCGTCTGGACGAGCGTTGCACCATCGTCGAATTCTAGGAAGATACTTTAGATATGAATTTTCTGGGGGGTCCGGTATCCGTAAGGCCCGGCGCGGTTTCATTGGCCGTGTCTCGCCCCCCTCCAAGCTTAGGAGCACGCACATGCAAGATGTTATTCAGAACGCCGATGCTGTCCTGTTCATAATGGCCGGGGTCGCCATCGTCGGGGCCATCCTCGTCACAGCGATCACCTTCTGTAAAAACCACACCGCATTGAAAGTCAAAACCATCACAGTCGGTGATATAGCCAGATTCGAACACGGCCCTTATAAACTCGGGGCGAGGATATCAATCCTAGACGCCGGACCCTCAACCCGCACGCGCAGGTGGGAAGTCGTGGATATCATCGGAGACACTGTCACCGTGCGTGAACTACCGGAGGAGTTGCAATAAATATGACCCAATTCGATCAGGTTTTAGCAGCGATAAGGGACGGACACACGACGTCGATGGAGATAAGCGGCCTTATGGATATATCTCAAGCTGCTGCGACGACATGCCTGTGCGGCCTGCACGATCTGGGATTGATTGAGCCTGTAGGAAAGCGCCGGTACACCAACAGCAGGTCCGGTCGGAAGGCCATTGTCTGGGGTGTGGTTGAGGAATCCGGGGGTGTTAAATGAGTGTCACGATAAGACTGTCGCTTCCACCGAAGGGACTTCATGCACATAACAAAGGCAGCTGGAAATCGAAGGCAGGCCCGACCAGGCGATACAGGGAAGAAGCGTTCGTCGTCGCCCTCGGGTCGAAGCGCAAATTCAAGCGCCGGGCCGTTCTGTCGATTGACTTCTACTGGCCCGACCTCCGACGCAGGGACTCACTAAACGCGGCTCAAGGGTTGAAGCCAGCGATCGACGGGTTGGTTGACGCCAAGATGATCAGAGATGACAACTGGCAGGCCCTGAGTATCGGGCATATCGAGTCCCATCTTGACAGAGAAAAACCTCGCGTGGAACTCACGCTCACCGATGCCACATAACACCACAGACAAGCGACCGCTGAAGGATCGCGCATTCGTCTACAGCCAGAGAGAAGCGGGGGAGCTGGTCGGCTACACCCTCCGCTCCATCGAGAATTGGATCCGAACCTGCGGTGGGTTCCCGGTACTGCCGACCACCAAGTCTGCGATATGGGCATGGCTGCAACGCATCCATCGCCCTGTCAAGCTGTACCGTCAGAGAGGTCCGACACGTCGCGCCGTTATCCCACTGTGGGAGAAGGGCCTTGGGCCAGAGGCTATCGCTCAAGAGCTTCAGTCGAGAGGTATCAGCGTGGACCAGCCCGGAGTGACCCGGCACATTCAGAAGGAGCTTAAAAGACGCGCACTGGAGCGCGTATTTGGAGTGCGATGAATATAAATTTACCGATTGAACTTCTGATCGCTTTAGCGGCGATTCTGCCTTACATACCGGTGTGGGTTACGGGCGCAATAATCGGACTTGACGGGGCTAGCATCGTATATTCCAAGAAGACATTGTTCGACAACAAGAAGCGGACAGGCAGCGTCGACCGTGAGAGCCCGTCGTGGGCTCAGGCCATCATCGCGGCCATCGCCAATGACCGGCTGATTCTGACGTGGTCGTACAGGGTGTGCGTCGCCCTTTTCGGCGACAACCGGCAAGGCTGGATGGCGGTAAACCTGCTTATCCACGGCTTCAACGCCGTGTTGTTCTACTGGTTCGTGGGTCTGTTCGCATCCGAGAGCATGGCGATACTTGCCGGTATCGGGTGGGGTGTGAATCGGCTCAATACCACTGCAGTCATCACGCCTTCAGGTCGAAGCTCGACGCTGTGTTCCACATTCCTGATGGGAATGTTGGTGCTGGCGTTCTCAGGTCACGGGATCTGGGCAACGCTATCGGGGGCGTGCGCCATGCGAACCAAGCAAGAAGGTATCGTCGCTCCGGCGTTGCTGGCCGGCGTGGCCTTCGTGCTGTGGGTCCGACTATGAAACTCCCGCACCTCGGCCACCAGATCGGTTATCTCTGGCGTGCCTACCCATCCTATCGGATGCTCTGGCACTTCTTGTACAGCGGGGCGGTCTTCGGACTCAACACGAAGCTGGACCCGGACGAGACAGAGATTAACCTGAAGGGGCGGCCTCCGCTGATGATCCCGGTTTTCATTGTGGCCGGTGTCATTATCCTGTGGGGGCCGCTGCCTTTGGCTTTGGCCCTTGTCTTGATGTTCTGCTCTCCGCTTCTGGGATACACCGTCGTCAATATATCCGACTACGTCATGGAAATGCGCGGGTACTTCGCCTCTGCCGGCGCCGCCCTAGCTGTGGCGTGGTTGCCGTGGCGGCTGGCGTGCGTCGTCGTCGTGCTGTGGATGGCTCTTTCCGTATTCCGCGCGTTCGCCTACCGCAACGAGACCGTGTTCTGGTCTCAAGCCGTGAAGGAAAGTCCAAACAAAGTGCGGGTGCTGCTCAACTACGCGTCCCGGTTGCGGAAGGGAATCGATGACAGGGAAATGGAGTCCGTGATGGTGAAAGCCTTGTCGCTCACGAAGAAAATCCACCCGGACTGGCCGAAGATTATTAGCAACCTCACCCGTCTATACCTCATGCAAGGCAAGACCGGGTCCGCAAAGAAAACAATCGCAATAGGATTTGACGCGTGGCCCGATGAGCCTCACCTCCATACAAGCAGGGGCCTGTACCTGATGACCATTTATGAATTCAGTGAGGCGATCATGGCCTTCGATAACGCACTGAACAAGGGAGGGTCAGAGATCGCCGAGCTGAATCGATCGATCTGTCTTTTCGAAATCGGAGACCATGACTCCTGTTACGCCGGGTTGTGTCGGGTCGCCGAGACTAAGAGTTGGGAGTGGCTGGAGACACAGCTCTCTCACTGGCAACTTATGACGACCCTCTACGACGAGGGTTACTTTGGAAAGGAGAAGCAATATGCCGTTGCTGAATGAACGGATCCACAGAGCGTCCCGACTGCGGGAACTCTACATGGTGACAACGATGATGGACACCGGGGTCGCTGAGTTCCAGCCGCACGTCGAGGATCCACAAGAAGCCATCGATACCTTCGTGTCAAAGGCACGCGAACGCGGAGGCCGGCCGCCGCTGAATATGTCACCGGCAGACTTCAACCCACCGGCCGACCCGGCCCTGTACTTCATCACGGTTGAGCATGGACATACCACGTCGCACAAGGGGCCGGAGCTTGCCACTTTTGAAGAGGCCGAGACGATGTTGATGTCGCTGGAGATTCGGGACAAGCCACTCATACATGACACGGGGATAATCGACCACTCGCAACCGATATACAGGCTGTGGCGGGTTCTGGGTCGATCGACAATACGTCAAGGGCCGCGTAGTGTCGGTGTCGCCCTATGGCAGCTGGTCAGCTCCAGACATTCGGAGGATCTTGGATGACACAGCTCACCCCTGCTGATCGGATCGTTATTGCCATCGTATCGGTCGAATGTGTCGCTTTCCTGTGTGCCCGGCTCCTTTGGCGTGGCTTCGTTTGGGGCCACTGGACCCTGTTTTAGCTGCAATCGATTCGCGTTTGTTGTAAGGTTCATTTACGACTGTCAGTCGTGACCGAGCGGCGGCACAAAGTATAAGACCGCGGAGTCAACGCGAACGGAGGTCCGATCAATGAGAGTAGGACAGCGATATACGAGCGTACTTCTCGCCAAGACGCAGTACGCAACCACCGCAGCAGCAACCACCGAAGCAGTCCGGACGCACGAACGGACAGACAAGTGGGGCGACCGCCTCAACGTCACCATCTTCTTCAGCAAGACCAACACCGATACCGCCACCGTCGATATGGATTTCGAGATCACGCCCGACACTACGGCGGGATCTGAGATCTGGTACGTGTCGGACTCCTTCACGCAGAGCGCAGCGTCTGCAGGTTACGCCGAAGACAAGCAGCCGACGGCTCTTGCCCGGCTGTGCCGTGCGACCGCAACCATCCCGGCTCAGACCGCATCAACGGCCGCACCGAAGGTCGGGGTTCAGGCCAGCTTCCCACTGATCGGCTACGCCGGCAGTTAAGACCCCATGCCCGCTGTAATATGGCTTCCCGTGTTCGAGGTCGATGACGGGAAGCCGCTCCACTTCACCACCACAGACCGAAAAGAAGCCGAAGCCCACCTTGAGCGGGGCGCAATTCTGGGCGCCAGACCGTTGCTATTTAAGCTCAAACTGGACAAAGGGTGGCTGTACGTAGAGAGGGTGAAGCGGAATATACCCCACAGAATCGCTTCTAACGGGCTTTCGGGCACCCAGACGACCCGAGGTACCCATGGGGCCGGCAAAGCAGCGCCTTCCCTGTAGACAGCTCGCTAGGCTTGCCATTCCTCGGTCATCTTGGCTACGAATTGGAGCAGATCCACTGTCTTCCGGTGATGGCAGGGATAATCGAAGTGAGCGTGGATCGGGAAGGCCGCCTCCCGTACACGTTGAGAGAACACGAGGTCCTCGCTCACAGTGATACGGCCGTAGTCGTCCATCTCAGGCCGGAACGGTTGCTGATCGAGGACCTTCGCGGCCACGTCACGCCGCACCATGAAGCACCCACCACCGATCGCACTCACCGCCTGAAGCCCTTCACCGTGAGTCCGGGGCACATGCTTTCCCTTGACAATGTCGTAGCAGTTCAGACTGATCGATCCGGTGTCTGTGTCGTAACACGGGGTCGGAAATCCTACGATCGGGAGGTTCTCGTCGGCAATGTTGATGATTTCGGGAAGGCACGGCGCGTTGTCGTTGTCCACAGAGAACCAGATGTCGCAGTCGGTCGCAAGGAACGAGGCCATACAGTGCTGTCGCATCGATTCCGTCGGACGGAAGTTTCTGGGTCGGTACAGCTGGATCTCGTGCGGGTCCTGAAGCATCCAAACGATGAAGTCGACCAAGTCGTCGTGGATCCATCCGAGGTTGGGGATGGTGAGAAAGACTTTTAATTTATCCAAGGGCCAGCCATGACGTACCATCGCTGTATCGAACCATGTTGGTGCCGCTGGTTCCATCAGACACGACGATTAACGTGTAAGCGTGATTAGAGGCGGCCGGTAAGGTGGCCTCAGTGTAAACTCCAGGACCGAGCGGAGACAGAAACAGCTGTTGAGGTATGAAGGTCCATCTCCCATGAACCGTCCGTGTTTCCTTGAAATCCTTAGCGATGAAAGTCATGTCTAATTGTTCTTTCTAAACTTATCGACAATATCAAGAGCCTGTTTCGTCTTCGCCCGCTCTGTCCGAAGCTCCGAGTTGAGCGCCTCGATTTTGCGGGTCGTTTCCCTCCGCTCTTGTGTAAGTTTGTTGATAATCCGGTTCGCCTCGGCCATAAACGGATACGGTTTTTTCATTTCCTCTCGGATACGTGCATCTACTAGGAGCTGAAGTTTGTTGTCGTAGTCCTGCATCGCCAACCCCAAATTATGACATCCGATTAATAAAATGGAGTGTGCCCAATAGCTACACCGCCTGAAGGGGACTTAACTCCCGATGGAACACCTAAATCTGCATAGCTTCGACCATTTCCACTATTGTAAAGAAATGTTTTTTCCGCCGACGAAAGAACTTTTTTCCAGAAACCCCATTGATCTAAAAGTCCATCAAAGTAAGAGCCTGGACCTGCGTGTGCGCCAAGTGTGAAGGGCGTATTAGTCGTTGATGGAGCGTTTGACCCTGTCGCTGCACTAGTAATGGTCCCGTTATCGACTTGCAGATTCCAGGTATTGGCTGTGGAATCAAACCAGAGAACCAGAAAAAACCAAGTACCCGCTCCGTGTCCACCGCCGTCATCAAATCCAACGAGAGTTCCACCGTCAGTGGAAATAGAAGATGAAAAGTCATCGCCGTCTGAAGGATGATCTCGGAAGTTCACATACCACGAATCGGTATCATCGCTTGGGCCAGCATTCGCCCATTGTCCAACTATGAAGCGACCGGAGGTGGTCCCAACAGCTTCAATATTTATCCATCCGCAACAAGTGAAATCTACATCTCCAACCTGTAAGTCAGCGCCGGGTACTATGCTTAAGTATTCACTGTTAGACGTTTCGAGGTCAGCAGCTTCGCCTACCTTGCCAGTTGCCTGTGCAACCGTGTTGTTGTCGGTTAGGTGATTTGACCCGTGTGAGTCTGCACGAGTCCCTGATGATTCTTCAAGTTCCCAATAAGAAATTAAATTGTCATAGATTGCCATGGCTTACCGACTACCTCGGCCTCATTGGCACCATCTCGGCCCATTCTGCGTCCCTTCCTTCTGAACCAAAGCTTTTTTGTTTTGTCCATGTTTTTCCATCTTCAATAACTGTTGCAACTGCCACCCAGCCTTGGCCTGCGTCACCATAGTAAGTATGGAGTGCGACTGAAAAATTCATTGCGGATGGAAGCGTAGCTCCAAATTCATCCCAGTCCTCTGCTTGATCTGAAGGATGAAGACTTAAATCAGGAGCAATCGCATTTCCATCTTCAGGGACAGTTTGCGGAGTTCCAACCCCCTGAAAATACCTGTTGTTATGGGATGATTTATATTCTAGCTGAAGCGGTGTGAACTGCGTAAAAAGAGAATCGAGTTCAGCCCCAATTCCTTCAAGTAGCGATGAAACAGGCATAACTTAAATACTCAAGCTTAGTCTGAGTAGGCATTAGCGGTGTATTCAACTCTAACTGCAATTAAACGCGCATCGCCTGACAAATCATCAGAAGCAACTTTACGGCCTACGTTGAAAACAACATACTCATCACCAGCAGGAGAACCTCCGATAGTTATTGCTGATGAAGTTGGTGAAATATGAACATCGTTCTGAGCAATCCAAGTATCTGATGTTGTTATTTCTGTTCCGTATGCTTGGTCAATAGCTTCATCGTTATTTAAAGCTAAAGCCTTTATTCCCCAAACAACTGTTTCACCCGAACCACCACCAGCATTAGTCCAGTAGAATGTAGCTGTGACAGTCCCTCCGTTATAACTTCCCGGCATAGCTATATTCCAGAAGCACCGTTCTTCAGAAGAAGTGTCAAAATCAACAACGTAGTAGTCGATGTCGTTGGTTCCAGCTTCAATTACTGCAGGGTCAGCCGCTCCAATAGTTGTAGTAGGCGTTGCACCGGCAGCCGTTAGAATCATTGTCCGTGTTGGGGTTGATGTCAGGTCCGTAATGCCATTGACCGAGGTGGAACCGCTGATCGTCGTGCCGGTGATCGCTGCAGGTGTGGCCCCGCCTATAATCGCGCCATCTATCGTGCCGCCGTTAATATCAATCGTCGTGACGATGCCCAGGTTAGACCACGTACCCGTTAGCGAACCACCCGACGTTGAAGTGAGCGCGGCGGTGATAAGAAGTCCCGTGGTGTCTGTGATGACGCCGTCGGTGATGACGGTGCTGCCTACGGTGAAGTCGGTGTTCGCGTCGATAGTGGTGCCGACGATGCTCGATGGGCTCGCCGCTCCAATCGTGGCGCCGTCGATCGTGCCGCTGTTGATGTCGATCGCAGCAGAAATCAGGAGCCCTGTAGCGTCCGTGATGACGCCATCAGTGATAACCGTTGCCCCGACAGTGAAGTCTGTTGTCGCGTCAACTGTCGCCCCGGTAATAGTTGTACCGGTAATCGCTGCTGGATCGTCCCCACCGATGACCGTCCCGTCAATCGTCCCACCATTGATATCGTATTCATGTTCCGTTTCACCGATGAGGATGGATTCCCCGTTTATCTTTAGTGGTATGGAGGAATTTCCGACAACGATGGCACCGCTGCTGTCGATGCTGCCGAAGGGCGTTACTATCTTGCCGTCGTTACTTTGCAGCCATAATTCTTCACGCTTCAGTCTCACCGATACGCCTCCCAATCACCGCCGGCGGTTACGCCATAGTGAAGTCCGCGGGTTCACGGTTGACAACTTCCATGTCCACCTCTTCCGCATTGATTACGTCGTCGATCAAACCTTCGATATGTGAGTTGGCGGCCTGCCACGGGTATGCATCTAAGAGTTTCTTAAGATGTGTGTGTTGCGAGTCGCTTATCCGGAAGACACCGTCATCGTTGCACGATTCGAGGATGTCCAGCATTCTGACGCGCCTCCGAACCTCGGACACGCTCATGCCCGCCCGGCTCGACGCTTGCTCAATCACGGCACGCAGCGTCGTCTTATAGCTATGTGTAAATCCCGGCCTTGTAAGTTCTATCTCTCGTGCTTTCATAGCCCCTCATTCTAATATGCGTCCGGTAGATTCGGGTTTGCTCCCGGAGTCCGCCTGAACCCCGAAAGCATATTCTCTAGGCGCTCGCCAGCATCGTCGGTGCCTCCAGAGCGTCGGCCAAATACCAGCGAATTGCTGCCCCCTCTCGCTCCGTAGCCAGAACTTGAGAGATGGTGCGGGGTTGGGCCTTCTATACCACGCGCCGACGTTCTGGCCTCAGTTCCTCCCCGCCGGTTCCTTCCGAGGGCCGCAGCCAACGAATACGATGATGACTGCCCTGAGATCGGTGCGGTCGCTCTCGACTCCGGAGCCTGAGTGATGCTGGATATTGAATATCCCCCGGCCAGCAGGTTACTCAGCAGAATTGACGAATCGGGCGTCCCATCCAGATTAACTGACTGCTCCTGCCCTCCCTCATCAGCAAGCGTCGCTACGGCGTGGGAGGGTGGCGCCAAAACCGGGTCATCCTCGTCAATGGAGCCACCGGGGCGGAATTCCGGGAGTCCGGTGCCGTAAAGTTCAGGGTCCGGACGGTGCATGGCTTGGGCGCTGAACCCGGTACCTCCACCGACCTGAGATCGCGTTGATGCAAGAGCCGACGAGAGCCCGGATTGCTGAACTGGCGAGAACTGCCCGGGGTATCCCTGAGGTCTTCCGCTCCCATGTCCACCTCGCACGACTTGAACTGCTCCCTGAATGGGCGCGAACTGCCCGGGGTACCCTTGGGGCCTTCCGCTTCCATATCCGCCTCGAATCATCTGCATTTATCCCTCCAAGACGCCTTCGTCTGTGACTCTACTCCACGCGACCAATCCTACCATTACTTCCCAGCACCGCGTGATTTTAACTCAAGCCGAAGCGATTGCACCAGACTGAGAAACACCCCGATGACAAGCGCGATCAGGATCCTGTTGTTGCTCTGACTGACCCCTTCCATGCGGGCCACTGTCACCGTAAGTTCGTTCATTCTCGTCGCCATTTCAGGGTGAGCCGCGAGCGCGGTGTGGTTCACAACTTCCGCCTCAAGTGTGACAAGGCGTTCGCGGGTCGTGGTTTCGATCTGAGCGTCGGCTTGTGGGGTCAGCATCAGTAAGCCGCCTGAAAAAAACATCCAGCCTATGATCACGGAATTCATAGCAAGGTTCATTATTAGTTACCCTCCGGCCAGCTTCAATGGCTTTCTGCCTCCAGCGATCCTATTGACCGCGGTGACGCCCATTTCTTTCAGGAGCGTATCTAGAGCGGGGAACTCGTTCACCTTCCTGTCCTTCAGCATCCCCAGTTCTTTAGCCAGATTATCGAGGCACGCTTTCCGGATCGGCATCGGCAAGGCCTCGTCCCTCCATATCGCCAGCCACTCCGCTTTCACGTCTTCGGTGCTGAGGACTTCAGAATGCGTGACCGCCTTGTGCGGCTGCGGCGCATTCTTAGTCCGCGAACGCGGCGACGGTCTCCTCGCTGGGCTGGGTGTAGTCGGGGGTGTCTGCAAAGGGGTCTCTGAATCTCCCATCTTTCCGTAACCTCTCTTGCTTGGCCGGGTACGTGATGTCTTCTGTGGCCCGCGTGCCATAGTCTAAGGCATAGAATCCGGTATCACCGCCTACTTTCCGGCCAAAGACGACAGCGGACTTGGTGATCACACGGAACATCTTCCCGTGGCACTCGGAACAAAACACTTCCAGTGCAGGGTCGTACTCATGGATGGATCGGAATAAATCCGTCGCCCACCCGCACTCACACTCGTATGGATACATCGGCATTTTTATAGTCCTAATCCACACCCATTGGCTGGATGGGTTGAATCCCGCTGCGGTCCTCGCGGGGCACTGTCAACGGAATCCCGGTCAGGTCTTCGATCTGTTTACGCCCCACCGAAGCGGGAAGGATTCGATCGATCTCTCGAAGCAGGTCCATCGGAAGATCACCGATGGCTTCGCCCGGGTCAACAGCGGCGCCTGCCGCCCAGTTGGCGAACCTCGACATGTTCTGAACTGACGGGCCGACGACCGCTGTAAGGAAGTCGTAGGCCATTGGGCCGACCGTCTCTGTCAATGCCCACGCCATCCCTATGAATCTGGAGAACCGGCCAATCGCATTGGCGCGTTCACGGCCACTCAGCCCATTCCGGAATATATCGTCCAGCATTCCGACGACGAAGTCACCCTGCCGGACTGGGTACGACATGAACTGAGCCATGCCGGGCACGGTCTCACTGAACTTGGTGAGGACTCTGGAGGCCGAGGCGCGGTTGTACGCGAACTGCGTGCGCTCCACCATGTCCGTGGCGTAATTCTCCAACTCCTGCCCGGTCTTCCCGAGAGCCCTCCCCTTGCTGAGAGCGCCATGATAGGAGATGCCGCGGTTAAGTGCTTCTGCGCCACGGAATAGGTACAGCATCCGGTCGCGCACAGGCCTCGCCTGCATGGCCCTGCCTGCGGTGGTCTGCAGTACCTCTTCGAGGCCCGCGTAGTCCAGAAGCAGCCCGGTCTCTAGGAATTTTTTGCGGCCTTCCTTCGTCCCCAATTCGATGAGTCCAGCTAACGAATGTTTCACGCCGAGTTGCGGGTAAGTATTCAGAAGAGTCTGCGTCGTGTTGATTAACGCGATTCCGGGGTTGCCTCCAATGAAAGCGTCGTAGTAAGTCTGCCCCAGGAGCCGGGCTGTTCTCTTGTATAGACGACTGGCGGTCACGCGGTCACGCGAGCTTACCGTGCCCACGAAATTATCTGCGTACCACCTGCTGAGTCCATCGAGGAATTCATCCATCTCACCAACGGCCTTGCCCCCACGATCCAGCGCCTTCAATGCCTTGTCGTATGCCGGGAGATCGAAGATGGTCCGCTTCGCTTGGTTCATGTAGAGCGGGATGACATCGAACAGGTCAAGGGAGTAATCGCCTGGATCAACGAGCTTGCGATCGCGGAACAGCTTCGAGACAAGTTCTTCCGGTAGTCGTTCGCGGAACATGTCGGTGGCGTCGGCCTCTCCGAACCGTGCGCCTTCGATATCTCGAATGTGCGGCCAGTAGTCCCGGACGTACCGCACTGCTCCGCCTCGCCGGAGAATCAATTCGCGCGTGTCCTTTTCAAGCGACCGCATCCATATGGGATTGAAGAATTCTTCACGTAAACGCTCGGCGGCGGCTTGGGCATTGTCAGAGGCACTCGGAACGCTGCGCCCGTCTAGGATTGAGGCCACGTCGAGCGAGTCCCTGCTCCCCTGCTTGAGCTTGAAGTCGATGACGATCCTTCTAACGATCTCCGTCTGCTCATGTAAGAACTTGTTAGATGCCTGCGAAGCGCGCCGAATTGGTAAGACGACAGCCTCTCGACCATTCCGCTCAAGAACGACATCGGCAGGTCGGAAGTTGTCGAAGAACATTTTCGCTGAGTTCTTGGCCGACTCAGCCCGCCCTCCAGTCTCCGGAGGCCGCGTGCCGATCGGCGGCGGTGCGCCCGAGGCTTGCCCCGCGGGCGGCAGCGGATCCACCGCCCCACCACCCTCTGGCAGGTCGGGGTTGACTCCTCTCTGCTTCGGGACCTCACGGACTCCAGCGAGCTTCACGTCCTCGGGGGAAAGTCCGGCGCTCACATCCCTGGCTGCGGCATCCGCGCTGACGCGAGCCTTTGACGCTGCGTCCTCAGGTATGACCTCACGAAGACGCAGCATTTCCGCTCTGATTCTGTCCTGCGAAACATCGTCCAATTCATTGAAAGTCCTACCTGAGAAGCGGGCACCACCGACCGTTGACTGCTTGCCCGGCCGCGTCAACACGTAGTCTTCCAGTACTGCGAGATAGTCCGCCGCATCGGACGGTGTGAGGTTCTCCACATTCCTTGTAACTCCGGTCTGTACATTCTCATACAGCCGGTCGAGCATTGGGGTTTCGCCTGGCGGTCGCGTAGTTGGCCGCACGCCGCGCGGTCTGGGCGGTCTGGGGGGCGGGGGTGGCTGACGGCCCGGGTCGGCTACGCTTCCGTAGCGTTGGTTCCATTCATCCCAATCCCTCTGCGTGCGTTCGGCGCGACGAGCAGCATCACGCCCCAGCTGCGCCTCGCCGTACTCGGCTGACGCCTCGACGGCCTGTCTAAGTTCAGCATTACTGCTAGCTTCGAGGGCTGTATCGAGGGCCGACGGTTCATTGACCACCCGCCGCACCTCGGCGACCGCATCCTCTAAGCTCTCCCCGGGTGGGACCCGGAACCGGACCGTGCGTGTTGGCGTCCCCATCAACGCCCTGATATTGCTTTCCGTTTCATCTCTGCCCGACTGCGTCAACCGTTCAATGGCTTCCTGCCGAGTCATCGGGATGCCCAGTGTTTCCTGAGAAAAGGCCAGGTCTTCACCCCCCGGTCTCCGCAGCGGTTGCGTAACTTCCATGACGTAGATGTCGCCATGATGGCGCATTATCCGGTCCCCACCAGAGACAACCTTGTCGCCCCTCTGGGTCATGCCCGCCCTTCTAAGCATCGATGATATCCCCACACCCTCCTCGTCGAGTCTGAGCCTCCACCGCTGGCTACCGCCCCGGGACATCTCCTCGATGTCGCTCCTGATGAACGTGGACGCTTCGTCGGATCGCGAGAACGCCGGGACGATGTCGCCTGTCTGCTGGAAGCCGAACGTCCCCTCCGGCGTGTCCGGACCTCGGGGCCTGAGTTCGCCCGGGACAACGTCCTCACCGGTTCCTCGAAATAGTTTCGTGAACCGTCCGTGTTTCCTTGACCGCTGCATCACCTCCTGGATAGCCTCTTCCGTCACAGCTCTGCCCGTTACCATGCCCGACTGCGTCAACGATTCAATTGCCGCCTCTCGCGTCAACGGGACGACCTTGTCGGCCTGAGTGATGACAGGGCCTGTAGCCGCGTCTGGAGGCAGAAGCCTTTGCTCCAAAGGCAATCTCCCCGATGCGTATTTGGGTATCAGTACCGGCTGTTTCAGGGGCCGGACCTCGCTGCTTGGCTGGAACTTCTGGACCCGGAGCAGCGCCTCGGTGGATTCTCCAGCGGCGGGGAGTTGCCGTTCCGGCGGAATGTATTCTTTGTAAGGAAGCGGCCTAAGGCCGCGTTTGGCCCTAAGGGCGTTGATCATATCGATCTCAGCGTCGGTGTGTTGCGCGGTTCCCGACAGGGCTTCATCGCTCTCGCCGCCAGCGTAACGCCTGTAGAGATTCATGAGCCTTGCTGCGGCTGACTCGTCTACCGGTGGAGGAATACTGCCTGCCTCCCGCGCCATCTCTCCTAGCGTTTCAGCGGCCGAGGAGCCACGGTACTGAGGCCCGGCACCTGCCGCAGTTTCAGCATCGCCTGCCGTCCCCACGCTCGCCCTCAATCCTTCGACTGATCTTCTCGACGAGCGTTCGGCCAGCCGCCTCTGCACCGCCCCAACGCCCGCCGGAACGGCTGCCCCGGCCAAGCCGCCGAGGCCCACCCGCATCATCATGTTTTTATAGTCAGGCGGCTTCGCCCCCGTGCTCCGTTCAATGCCTAGCGACGGGATGTCTACGCCAAGCAGTCCCTCAACCTTCTCCGCTCCCCACCTGAGGTCGTCGACTCTGTCGACCGGTCGAAGGGCCACGTTGAAGGCTTCTTCGATCGCGCCCTTCCCACCATTCATCAGGATTCTCTTGACCTTGGCGATCGCATTCGCGGCAACCTCGCCTCCGAATTTTGGAGCCAGCCCGGGGAGCATCTTCAGGATGATCGCTATACGTCCGGCCTCACCCGCGAACCCCGGTATGGTCTCGGTCAGTGTCCGGGCCACGAACGATTCATGCGGTTCGTTTGCCTTCATCAGCGGGTTGAACTTAGACATGTCCTCGCCGAAGCCACCCGCCAACCCACCGACGAACGCTGTGAGAATTCGCTCGGTGTTGCCTCTGGTGTCGGGAGTTCGTGCGCTGGTACGGGGCAACTCGGCGACTGGGATCCGCACTTCGTCTCCGGTTGCTGGGCCTATCCGGGGTGTCGCGAAGCCTTCAGTCCTCGCTTCGAGGCTGGTCATGGCGCGGCGTTCGGCAGCGCCGATCTGTTCTTGTTGCCGCCTCAAAGCTGCAAGCTCTTCGCCGCCCGCACGCGGAGGAAGCGTCTCTCCGGTTGTTGGTGTGAATTCTCTTGCGGGAGTTCCTCGTCGGCCGCGCGCCGCGCGCATGGTGGCGAGGTGTCCAGGTCGGCCCGTTGCGACGGGAGGAACGTCAGATGGGGGCGCCTCTGCCGCGAGAGTCTCGGGAGTCTCGGGAGTCTTTAGGGCCTCCACGCGCGCTCTGGCGCGTTGTATCCGGGCGAGCGCCTCCACGCGCGCTCTGGCGCGTTGTATCCGGGCCGGGTCTTGGATGGCCTGAACTGCCAACTCATAGCCCCATAGCTGCGCGAATATTTGCTTCCGTATCCGGCTGGCCCATCTCTTCCAGCAACTGAATCGCCTCCGGTCGGGTGAGTGTATCGCCTAAGACCCCCGACGGGGTTTGGCCGGGATCAAATGCGCCGGCTGATCCGGGTGACAGCCCGCCCGTACCGATGGCGGGTTGCCCCGCTGCGGTGCCGCCAGTGGGGGGTGGGAATGACGGGGTAACTTCACCCACACTGCTCCCTAGGAAGAATCGCTGGAGCCTTACAGCTAAGCTGTACGGATCGGTGTCTCCGGGCTGGAGACCAATGGCCGTCATTGCAGCCGGGTTCCCCTCAATTAAATCACGGATACTCTCCTGATTTCCGCCGAGCTGGGCGAGTAACCTAGCCACGTTGACCACTTCGGCGACAGTTGGCGAGAGAGTGCCTCCAGCCTGCGCTCTCGCCCTCGCCGCAAACGCATCTGCCTGATTTCCAAGGCTGATAAAGTAGCCGTCTCGTATACCTTGACTTTGGGCATCCATTCGTGCACTTGGCGTGGTGAGATCGATCTGACCACTAAGCTCTCTGATTTGCTCTCTCACCAAGTCGGCTTCCGCGAGCGTTAAGCCTGTCTCGGCCGCTTGTTCTTCGAGGCGGCCCGGAAGCATTGCAGTCAGCTCATTCGTCTCAGCGACCGTTTTGCCTATATCGGCTTCACTTTCGGCCTGCTGCGACAGCGCGGTGATGCGGGCGGTGACTGCGTTTTCGGCCGCGGTGAGATCTGCATTCGTCTGATGAATTCTCTCCAGCTCGATACGGAGAAGGTCACGTTTGCCTCGATCAACTTCTAAACGGATGTCCTCAGCCAACTCCCGCTCCCGCACCTCTATAGTAGCCCTGTTGTTTCGGATCCTTTCCTCAAGCGTGTCCAGCTTGATCTTCTCGTCGGCGGCACCCTCTAACGCCCGGAGTTCTGCGTTGATACGCGGGATGTCGATGTTCGCCAGAACGTCCTTTGTCCGGGCTCCACGAAGGAGAGCCTGCGCTTCTCGCTCTTTTGTCTGGGCCATAATCTCAGCGTTAGTGATCTGCCTGTCCTGCTCCGCCTTCGCCGCCGTGTGTGCGTCTACCTGACTCTGCCCACGCATCCGGCCCAGCTCGGTGAGGATCTCGAAGATCCCACGGTTGGCGTCGGGTGACTGCTCGATCCCTGATGCGGCCAGTGCTGACGGGTCCAATGGCGCATTGACGTCGGGGATTTGGCCGGTCGTGACATTGCCAATCCCGCCACGAATCTGCGACAGAACATTACGCAGCTTGTCCAGTCTTCCCTCTGGCCGGGCAGCCTGACCAATCCCGCCACGAAAAACCCCCGCGGGGCGGCCGCCCGGCCGTCCTCTGGACCTCCGCGGAAGCCCTATGGGGCCTCGTCGATCGTCTGGAATCTGCAGTGTGGGTCGCTGCCTCGGCGGCAGGTTCCAATGCGCCAACGGTGTATTAGCCAACGGCGCTACCCCCCTCAATTATTGTTTTTATCAAATTCGAAATCGTCGCCTTGTCCGCCGCATCGGCCTGCAGGTGTAAGTCGAGCAGGTCGACGACCATTCGCATCTGTGCCTCGGTGAGCCTGTTCGCGGCGTTGACCGCGTCGATACCGAGCGATTTGAGCTGGATTTCGTGGTTGGCGACGAACTCATCCCGCAGTCTGGCTTCGGTAGTGTCGAATTGATGCCGATATCTGTCCTCAACAGTGCCAAACTCATCCCGCAGTCTACCCTCCGTAGTTCCAAACTCATCCCGCAGTCTGTCCTCAACAGTTCCGAATTCATCCCGCAGTCTGGATTCCGTAGTTCCGAATTCATCCCGGAGTCTGCCCTCCGTAGTCCCAAACTGCTCCGCCTCTTGAGCCAGCCCGGCCTGAGCAATACGCTGCCTCGTGATCTCCCCTGCGAGAGCGATGGCCTCGGTCGAGCTGAGACCCGCTAATTGCAGCGCACCCGCGAGGGCTTCTTTTCTGTTCTGGTTCTGCTGTTCTAGGATTCCCAGCCGAAGTTTGGCTAACCCTTGTCCCCGCGCGATTTCAGTTTCTCGACCAATGCGGTCGAGATCGGACTCGACAACGCCGCCAAACACGTTTCCGGTGCCGCCTCGTTGTACTGCGTCCCCTCTCCGTATTCCGGCCGCCTGCTGGAGCGCCTCTATAAATTGTGACTCTTCGATCCCTCGCTGCTCCTCTGTGACGCCACCCTCTCCAAGGTTCCTCAGCAGATCAGTTAAGTGACTTTTGAGTGTTTGCTCATCAAGGAATCGGTTGGGGTCGGAGATGCCGCCATCAAAGGGAGCATCGATTTGTCCGGTCATCGAGCCCGCAGTGCGGTCTTCATATTCCGGTTGTCCGGTCTTAGGGTTCCACACAAAGAACCCGTAACCGGCGCCGATCTTGCGGTTTCTCCTGTGGAGCAACGAGACTAACTCGGCCGACATGAACTGTCGCTCGGCGTCTGTAGTCTTCGGGTCGTTGATTTCACCGATCAGATTGTTTATGTTGACGTCGATCTCTCCGCCATCACCGCCCACTCTAAAACTGGGGACATCTTGGCCCCTACTTTCGAGCCACTCAGCTAGCCTCTGCGCTTGCCTGACAGGGGTTTTCATGGCTGCCAAATCGAGCGGGGCTTCGAATTTCTCAGCTCCACCAGCTCCGGGATCTACGTCTGGGGGCGGTACCAGCCCCTGTCCAGCGCCTGATGGGACCGTGTCTTCATCGACCCCGGGCATAATAGACCGGGACGTCTGGTCTAGCTGACCCGGACCCGAAGGCCCAATTTCTTGCTCCCCACCGACTACGGGGACGGGCCCGACATCTTTAAAGAACACATCATCCCAACTAGGCTCACTAAGAGCCTGCTTGTCTGGAGTTGGGTTATAGGTCCCTTGCGGAGGCTGCTGACCGGGATAGTGCGCCCGCCTCCGGGCTCTAGTAAATCCTGGAGGCAATTGAATTGATTGCGCCTGTGCCATCAGTATCTCCGTGTAGGCGAGACGGGAGGCATGGGACTCCCCGATTGAAGCTGTCTACGCCTTAGTTCGTCACTCTCTGAGAGGAGGCCGGGGCGCTTCCCCAGCTCTGCGAGGCGAGCCGAGATCCTCGCTGACGCAGCCTCCGCTCCAGTATTCGGGAACATTTCCTCCACCCGGCCCCTAACCTCATCGACATTATCCATTGCCCTCGGGGCTGGGGTGAAGAGTCTTTCCATCTCCGTGTTCCTTATCGTTTCGCCAAGAGGTTGGCCCTCAAGCCGCGCGCGGAGTCGGGTGCGGAGCCTGTCGGCTTGGAACCTTGGGCTTCCGGTAATATTTTCGTCGTAGCTGTGGAGCTGCTGGTTTCGCAGCGTCGACACCAGAGACCGGATCTGAGCGATAAGCCGCCCCGCGTTGGACGCGCCCGCAGCTTGGAATTGGTTGCCGCCACTTCTATTAAGTGAGAATGCGAGGTCGTCGAGCGCATCGAGGCCGCTATCGACATCCATTCTCCCAGAGAACACGTCCTGCTGGATCTGCTGTGCGGCCCTCTCAAAGCCCACCTGATCAGCGGTCGCGAGTTCCTTCTGTCGGCCCTGCGGGGACTTTCTGAACATACTAAGGATTGGAGCGAGCTGTTGGATTACTGCCGGAAGCCCTTCTTTCCCACCACCCTCTTGTGGAGGTACAAAGGGTGGCGTTCCGCCTCCACCATCAGTACCCTGAGTACCCTGAGCACCCTGAGCACCCATAATGTCTTGAATGGTTTTCCAGATTGTAGCCCACTCCATTTCGACCCCCGTTCGTTGCTAAGTGTAAACCCGACTCAGCCCTTCTGGTATAGATTTCTGGCCTTCACGGCTTTCCGACTTGTTCGAATATGAAAGCATTCCAGCGTAAAGTTCCATGCCACCGGCACGCCCCGCAGTCTCCACGACAGAGATTCGAAGCGTGAGATATTTAGCCACGAGATCAATCGGGACGTACGCGTGGACGTTGGGACTGATCTCTCCCTCCTGCGTTGTCAGCCGCTCCCGGTCCACGTTGATAAGGGCCGTGCGGTAGCGGGCGGTGCCGTCCAGAGACCACTCCACTTTAAGGAGCGGTATGACGCCCGCGGCTTTGACCTGAGACTTAATCACAAAGCTTAAGCCGAGGAAGTGGATGTCGTCTCCCGGCGACGGGGTGTACATGACCCACTCGATCCGCTGGTCTGTAGGCGCCGAGCCGTTGATGTTTGCGTAGGTCACGGCGACCGCGTGGCTGGGCCACCAACCTCTAATCACGTTGGTATCGGGGCGAGCCCCGAACAGTTGACGAAAGTCTTTGGAGTATTCAGAGAACTCGTAGTTCCATCCCGGCGTGAACACCTCCCCGCTGGAGAGGTCGATCCCCATGTCGAGGTTGTTGTCACCGGCAGCGGACTTGCCGTAGTGGAGGTAGACGCAATTGTATCCAGAGTCGAAGGTAATCGTCGGTCCGTCGAGACCGGTGTTCCGCTCGATCTGGTCTAGCTCACCCTGGACTCCCGAGGCAAGACGTGTCAGCTGTCCGCTGATCGGGCTGTACCCCCACAGCTGTTTCTGATTACTGAGGATGATCCAACCGTCGGAGGTTTCGCATTTGGCGTGTGTGGAGAAAATCCCCATGTCCACCGATATATCTTCGACACTCACACCGGTCGCGATGTCGCCCACCATACGAAATATTTTGCTGCCGCCGAACACGTAGAGATCGCCGTGGGTGAATATGATCGCTTTAGCGTCATCGTTCGCACCGTCGAATGGCATGTCAAGGCTAAGTCCTGACGGGTACGCTTCCCAGTTTGCCTGTCCGGTAATGGCTTCGATCTTCGAGGCCCATATGGTAAGGCCGTCCATTGCCAGCAAGAACACCCGGGCCGGCGAGATTGCAATATCGCGCAGCGTGTCGATAGGCACGTCGTTGTCGCTGTCGAGCTGTCGACCCAGAGAGGCATCGGCGACGGTGTCGGTAAACGTCGTGGTGGAGTTGTCGGCAATCGATCCGGCGAGCAAATAACTGGTACCCGCCGAGGCGTGCCGGTACAGGTTCCTCGATGCCGTCCCGGCTGGGCCTGTGGGTATAGACGTCCAGTCGATCTGACCTCCGGACGCGACGACGGCGCTGGACGCGGCCGAGCCGTTGCCTTCATGGCCCTTGTCGTTTACAAACGTCACTTTTACGGTGTAAGTGGCGGCGGGCGGTTGCGCTCCCGTGCCGTCATCGGCGAGTGATGGCGCGGATCCGGGGGCGGTCACTCCGGCGCTTCTCACAGTTCCCGGCTGGATCCAGAACAGCCCGCCAACGGTGTCGGCGATCAGTATGTGTTCACGGAATCGGCCCCACGCGATAAGAGCCTGAGTGTCGGCGCCAAGAAGCGTGGCGTTAAGGACCGCCTCTGATCCCACTCCATTAATCGGTTGCTGAATACACTTTTGACCGCACACGTAGAACAGAATCGCGTAGTCGGCCGCACCGAACGGGTCGAAGTACGGGACGATGCACTTCATGTTCGTTGTGACTGTGGTGGACTTGCCGTTTGTGGCGACATTGCCTTCGATGATGCGGGCGTGTCCGTCCGCGATGCGCCAGCCGTTGAAGGTCGAGGCGCGACCCTGATTCATGAGCGGGTTTCCGCTTCTAAACGGTTTATAGAGACCACGGACGGGCGGGAACAGGGCCGCTTCCTGCGGTTGGGGTATTTGCCTGCGGCTCATACCACGTTCCCCCACCCTTCCATTTCAGCGAAGCGGTCATCCATCACCAGCGTCGGGCGTTCGTCCGGATTCCACGTCTCCTGACGGATCATGTTGTTGAAGGCCTTGTCGTACACTTCACCCACGCTCTGCGCCCCACCGCCGGTGCGGATCGCGGCGTTCGGGTCGATCATGGCTGCGGCCCCGTAAGCTAAAACGGTCAGGTGGTATCGGGCGTTGATTCCGGGGGTATCAAGGTCGCTGGTCAGCAGCGCAAGATCCTTCATATGGTAAATACGAAGAGTCTTGGCTGCCGCTGTTGCGTTCGGAACCGGATCGAACCACCACTCGTCTTTCCATCGGGCGTAGCGGGTCGGCGTATCCCCTGTTGTACCTTCGAACGCGCCGTCGGCTATACCCTCGGTGATGCCGCCCGGGTACTTGGTGACTTCGGCTTGATCTGAGGATTGAGGCTGAATGAGGATCTGGTGTTCAGCGATTATGGTGGACGTCACCGCGTACTTGAAGGTCCCGTTGACCAGCGCGACGTCTTCGTTGTTTTCGTGGAATCGGAATCGGCCAGCCGTGTTGATGCTTGCGAGAACGTCGTTTACAGCGTCGTCGATCGCAAACTCGTCATAGGCGTCATTGCGGATTATTCCGCGAACGCGGTCCCGGATCTCGATAAGTCTCAATATTCATAAACTCCTATCCAGGATTGGCTGAGGCCCGCGCCGCCGCTTCAGGCTCGGTGACTTTTCGTGAGATCGGAACATCTCCGGCCACGTCGCTTCCGATAACAGGGTACCGATCGCTTTGATAGACCTTCGGGTGTCCGGGGTGCTGCTCATCCATGATGCCGAGCCGTAAACACTCGTCACGGTCGCCACTAAGGAAAGCGATCACACGGGCGTCGTCAGTAAAGAGTCGTCCGGCCACAAACTGCACGGTCACACCCGGCATGAGAATCGACTCTGTCAGCCCGGGGCCGATAGGTACGAGCTGCCGATGACTTCGCATCACAATCACCGTCAGGCCCGGAGACCTCGGTGATAAGAACATGACACGCTTGGGAGCGCGATAGTTCGGCGGCGTAAACGTGCTTTCTTCCACGCCTAGCGGCTGTGCGCCCGCCTTCTCCAGCAACAGCATGAGGCTGTCGACTCGCTCGCTGAGTTCTTCTACGGTCGGAGCGGTGGTGCCTACAGAGGCGGATTGGTCGGGGTGTTTGAATCGGACGTGCGACTTCAGTCCGCCTGAATTCTTGAACGGAGCGTGGTCGCAATAATCGCAAGAGAGGGAGGGGGCCTTAGCCCCCTCAGCTGCGCCGTTAGGCTGCATATCCAGTCACTCCAGAGATAACACCGTGCGCCTTCTCCAGCCCGAGCTGGTGTCCACAGGCGGTGCGGTATTCATCTTGAATGGACGACACGGAATCGGCCTGGGTGTTGACGTGTAACTTCGTGTCTAGCCCGTCCATGAAGCGGTAGCTCGTAAATTGCGGATCCACAACGAATCCGTATTTCTGGAACTCCGTGAAATCCTTCAGGAGCCAATGCCGGATGATCTTCAGCTCACCATGAGCTGAGACATAGGTACCGATCTTAACGCCAAACGATTTCTCGTTGGACGTGATCCGGAGTGCGCCCTTCGCCCATGAGTTGATCGCGGCGATCAGAATGGGAGAGAAGAACGCCAGCTTCGTGTCGAGCGGAATTTCCGGCTGATACCGGAACACGTCGACAAGGAAGCTGTCGGTGAAGTCCGACTCACTGAGAACGCCACCGGCGGCAAGGACGTTAGTGCTGATCTCGTTGATCAGCCCGCCCGTACCTCGGAGCGTCTGCGTGCCGGAGGTCTGCTCGAACGCATCACCGAAAAGAAACGCCTGCTCGATCGAACGCTTGTGTTCGATTGCAGCCAGCATCCTTTTCTTGGTCCGGTCGGGTCCGCCGTAAGACTTCGTGGCGTTCTGTATCTCGGTGAGTATCACCGGGTCCTTGAAGATCTGGATATAACCAGTCTTCGTGACCTGCTCGGTGTGACGGTAGGACGGGATGTCGGATCCCTCCTGCACCGCCTGCCCGATGATTACGAACTGCTCGCCTGTCGCGATGTCGTCGGCAGCAACCGAGCCCATTGACCGCTGAACAGTCAGTGCGTCTGTTGATTTGGACGTGACATGGATCGACTCCCCGTTGGGAGCGATCAGTACGTCGTTCGGCCGGACATACCCACCCTCGTTTGTGGTGAGGTTGATCGTGGTCCCTGTACCGGAACCACCCGAGTCGGTGACGGTATTGGGCGACAGTTCATCCTGTAGCCACTCGAACGTGGGGTTGAATGCGACTTTCTTTGCGCCCATGCCCGCCTGATACGAGATCAGTGGAGCGGCGTTGGGCTGAAGCAGGAGTATCCGTTCAGAGACGTCGCGTACATTGACGTTCTCTGTGCCGGTGACCAGCTTGGTTCCGCGTGTTCCTGTGTTGACAGTTGCCATGGGTAAAGTTCCTCTTAGCTGAAGGCCTTTTGAATCCTTTCGGCGCGATCAAGTACGCCATCAAATTCGTCACCACCCCCGCCATCGGCCTTCGAGGTGACTGCGGTCCCTTTTCCCCCCATACCCGCGGCTTTCTTCATCGCGCTCTGGTTGGCTTTGGACGCAGCAGCGTTGGCCCTCTTGGCGTAGAACTTCGGCCGTTTCGCCTTAACCAGCTCCCATGCGTCCCCCAGCGGATCGGCAGATCCACCGATGTAGGGATTTTCAACAAGGAACTTGTTAAGAACAGCCGTGTCCTGATCCGGGATAAACCCGGTGCCAGGACGGATGGCAAACTCGTTGACGATAGCGTCATCCTTCATCCCTTCGACCATCTGGACGTAAGGTTTCATCGCCTCTTGGATCGCGTCGCGTGTAGATTTCGCGCTTACAGCAGTCAGTGAGCCCTGCGGATTAAGCAGGAATTCCTTGAGGAACTTTTCGGTTTCGGCTGGAGTCGCTGTCGAGCCTGCCGGCCTTCCAGCGGCGGCTGCCGCTAATTGAGGTCCGAGGGCTGAGAGCTTCGCTTCCATCGCGTCAATCCGGGGGTCCGATACTGAGGCCTCCGCCCTTCCCTTCTGAAGCTCCGCCACTTCCTGGACACTCTCAATACCGAGCTTCCGCAATGCAGTCGCGGTCGCGTCGGTTGATACCGATGCTCCATCACTTTCGCCGTCAACGTCGCTGGCCGTGTCGGGGGCCGCCACATCTCCGTCGCCTGAACCTTCGCCGCTTCCCTGATCGCTATCGCCGAACAGGGCCTCGTCTTCCTCTGAAGGAACTAACGTATCGGTTGCGGTTCCATCCATTTCGTCTGCCATAGTGTCTCCCTTTTAACTGAAGTGTGTGGGGTGAGTCAATTTATTCCTCGACATCGATAGGCATATCGCCTCTGGCTTGGGCCTGAACAAGCTCCCATTCTAGGACGATACCCTCCCCTTGTTCGGGGAGGGTTTGAATGTTGCTGAGGGTCTTGAGGCTGGCACGCAGACCGAGGCATCGGTCGGTAAATTCTTCGCGGGTTTCCTCCGGCGTCGGCACTTCTAATTGCTGTAAAGCGATCCGGCGCTTGAGTCCGATAACCTCAGAGAGAACCCGCCACGTCTCCTTGTCCACCCGCATCAATCGGCCCGCCAACTCCGGCGGGAATGCCAGATTCGCCTTGAACTGGGCCAGCTCCTCCGAATAATCCGCCGCTTCCTTCTGGGCCGGGTTGTCCATTTGCAGCTCCAAACATAGAGTTTTGACCAGCCTGAAGCGCCTGAGTCCGGGACGCGATCATCTTGCTGGTGTGTTGTTGAATATGCGACTCATGCCTGGAGCGAGCCTCCTCATCCCAGTTGTTAATCTCGCCGTTCTCGATAGGCCGGGTATGGATCGCCAGATGGATCCGGTCATTACCCACCACCTCGACGGGCTGGCCCTGACGCAACGCGACATTCTCGCCCTCGGCCAGCTGGGCGTCCTCAGCCTCAGGCAGGGGACCTTCCTTCTGGAGCAGGAACTCTCCGGGGTTTCGGATGTCGTGAGCGGCAAATGTCTCGCTCCAGTACCGGGTCTGGTCGATGACCTGCGGTGCCCGCATCACCCGATCCAGCAGGGATGCCAGCGATTCTCTGCGTGAGATCTGGTCCAGCGGGACCGTCGATCCGGGCTCGATGATCAGGTCGCACTGGCACAGGATCTCTTCGATATTGACGTGCCGCATCTCATAGCCTTTCGGGCCGGAAATGAAAATCTGTTTATCCCTCGGCATGTAGACCATGTTGTAGGCGTGGGCGGTATTGACCAGACGACGAAGCGGCCCCGCCTCAAAAGTAGCCAGCTTCAGGGCGAAGCGGGCGTTCGCTTCCCTCACGATAGTGGAGACTCCGGTCGCGGTGTCGGCCAGCCGCGACTTGGTCTTCACACCCACGATGAAGTCGCTAATCCCGTTCACAAACTGGAGTTCTTCCTTGGTGACAAGGATCTCCCGCTCACTGGACTGGCCGATGTCGGGGAAGTCCAGCACCCTGACCGCCTTGTCGACGTTGTCGGTGAGAATGACATTTCCGGGCGACATGAACAGGTTCGAGAAGTCTGTCTGGGAGAAGCGGTCGGCTAAAATAACCCGGTTCATCATCAGGGCGATGTTGTCCATCCGGGCGTTGGTCAGCGCATTGAGCTTCTCAGGCAGCCCCGCCATCTGATCGATCGTGCTCATGCCGATCGGCTCACTGACCGCAGGCATCAATGTGACGTTGAATATGGGCTTTTCCTGAAGGGGGTTCGGGTTGTCACCGCTGCGGGCAAGGTGCTGCCGGTTTAATACGGCGTGAACCTGTCCGTCTTCCAGTACCCAGAGACATTCGTGCTTGCCGTATCCGTGGACACCGAGGTTGCCCTGGAACTTGGCGAGTTCGTCGCGCTCGAATTTACCGGAACCTTCGTCTGAGAACCGCTGCCCTGAGAGGTTGTCTTCGAGGTAGTCGAGCGTGTCGGGATAGAAGACTCCGGCATCGACCCGAGCCCGGATGTCCTGAGCCGAATACCACTCCCGATATTCATACCAGTCCCCGTCCTCGAACTTCTCGACGCCGGGCTGATGGAAGCTGTCGAAGCAGTCGATCAGGCGGCACCAGAAGTCGTCGTAAGTGGTCTGGTTTTCCGCGACCACCTCTTCTTCTCCGGTTTCTTCGTCCACCCTCCGTGCGAACACCCTCTTTTCTTCCTGCCGCCAGAACCCCAGAAGCGGGCTGAATCCGTACAGGGAGTGCTGCCGCAGCCAGAGGATCTGGAGCTGGATAAAGCTCATGCGGTCGAAGGTATAAAACAGGAGATCCTGTATCGCATCGCCCTTAACGCGGGCTCCGGGATTCCTTGGAAACGCCTTGATGCGCGGTAGCCGGCCGGCGAGGCGGGGCATTTCACTTTCGACAATGGCCCACGGATACGGGACAAACAGGTTGGCGCGAGCGCGGAGTTTCTTGCCCAGTCGGTTCTTTAAGGGCTTCGCTATTGACCTGTACTTCCGGTAGCTGGCGATCATCCGTGGGTAATGGAGGCTCATTTCATCACGGGACTCACGAAACCGTTCCAGTGTTTGGGTGACAATGTCGTCCTTCTCAGACTGGGTGCGGTCATAGAGAGGCGTGAACGCGGGCGGGGCGAAGCCTGTTATCGGATCGGTCGGGTCCGAGCTGCGCTGGTATTCCTCTTCCTGCTGGAAGCCCGCCTCTTCGACGGGGACATGCGGGTCTACTTCAAAGATTTTCATCGGTGCCTCCTAGTAGCCAGTCCCCTCAAACTGTTCTTCAGCAAAGTCCGGCAGACCAATCTCGTCGCCGGTATTTTGCTCGATTGGCGGGGTCATGTCCATGACATACGCGAGAGCGTCGGCCAGATCTCGAAATTTTGTTGCCGGAAGATTCTTCAGCAATCGGATCAGATCCCGGCAGCGACGGTGGATCCGGATCTTGTTGAACTGGAATAAAATCTGTATTCGCTTAATGTGACGCTCCTTGGCTTCCGGGCCGCCCTGGGTGTCGGGAGCGAGGTCGCGGATCCCGAAATGGTAGTCCAGTTGCGTCATCCGAACACGGAGCGCGTAGGCCAGCGACTTCCGGGTATTCTGCTCCATCCCGAACATGCCCACCCGATCATATTGGGTTGAAATAAGTTTGTGCTGCCGGATGCAGAGATCGACGAATTCACCCGTATCGGCCTTCTTCTTGACCGCCTGATCGACCCACCACATCCCGGTGGCGTCCTGAGCCACGCTCACCACGGCAGTCGACGAGCTGCCTTTCTTCTTCGACTCGGCTGGATCCACCGCCAGATACCAGTTGCACTCACGATAATGCTCCCCTATCGGCCGGTCAAATTCTTCGGCAAACTGCTCGTCGTCGTAGAGGCAGGCTTCGATGCTTGACGGGTTGAACCATGAATTGATCGGATCGGTCGGGTTGTTCAGGTAATGGCAGGAAAACCCGTATGGCCCTTTGGCCCGAAGGGTGCGGGCCTCCTTCTCTGCGGTCCATATCTCCGGGTAGATGTACTCCCCATCTTCCTTCAGCTCCCGCACCGACACGTCGAAGTCGCAGGTACAGTTAGGGGCGTGGCTGAGAAACTGGCCGTCGTCTGTCTTGCAGTGGGGGTCGCAGAAGGTATCGATGATGTGCTGCCAGCAGTCGAGCGGGTTCCATCGGGTGCCGATACACCAGAGTTCGCCATGCTCTTTGTCGAGCAGGTCGACATAGGCTTCGAAACGCCTGATGGGCGACTCCAGCGATTCCGGCGTGGCAAACTCCCCTGAGTTATCCTCACACACCAGATCGTCAGCCACGATCCGGTCGAAGTGATTCCCCGCCTCGCTCACCCCGCAACCGGACGCGGTAAACGTAGCCTCCTTGATTGACGTATCGGTGCGGGTGAGCAGGTCGAGCTGGAAGGCGTTGTTGCGGTGCTGCCGGTTACTGGAGGTGGGCAGGAGGTTGCCGAAGCGGGCCTGAACCTGCGCGCTCGCCAGCTTACCCTTAATAGCGCCGAGGAACAGTGCGCTCTTATCCCGCACCCCGTGGTCGATCATGATCCGCATGTTGGGGTCTTTGACGGCGGATCGCAGGTCCTCACCGATCGTGATCGTGTGCGATTTTACGGTCTCTCTCGGCACCAGCATCAACTTCCACATCCACTTCTTGTCGGTAATGAAGTCGATCATTTCGTGTTGGAGTGCGCCCACGCGGCGCTGGTACTCGGGGGGCGTAATGACTTCGGTAAACCATGCGTGAGGATCGTTGAGAACCCGGTCACAGTCGGCAGCCACGCTATCGATTTCTCGCTTCCGCTTCCGGGCGGCACGCACGACATCGGCCTCAGGCACGCCTGTTGCCTGGGCGATCTCTTTGATCAGATCGTCAGCGTGCGTCGGCATCTAGGGTGGTGTGGTATTGCCGTGAACTCTGAGACTGACGTGGGGCCAGCTCCGTGCGGGCGCGGTGGTGGTGGCGACCTGAAGTAAGTACGTGCCGTTCTCGTCGAAGTCCCCTGCAACCGACTTCACCGAGAGCTGCCCGGTGGTCGCATCCACAACGGTCCGGCTGGACGTCATCGCCACGGTGCCGCCGTCGGGCCGGGTCAGGCTAAAGGTGAACTGCGAGGCGCTCCATCCGGCCAGACTTTCGCCCATAATCAGCGTAATCGTTCGGACGTCGCCTTGGTGAAACTTCCTCGGGTTTACTTCGATAGACATAAGAAGGGTTTAACGTGTTCTGGGGTTGGGGTCAAGGAAGATCGTTGACATTCTACGGAATTCAGGCTATCAAGTGTTCGTGTGTAACTCCTTGTGCGGGGGCCGACGCCCCAGTGATTCTCATGAATCGACGTTGGCCCCTGAGGATATACTCCAGTCTCCTTCCATCGTTGACCGATGATTAAGAGCGGCGCTCGCAGGTGTCGCTCTTTTTTACTGAGGACCCATGATTCACGTCAAGCAAGGCAAGCGCGGAGCCACCATCAAGGTCATCCACCCCCAGATACTACTCGGACTGATACAGGTTGACGCGGTATTTTCCGCCACGGGTGACACCTGTACGATCACGGGGTTTCAGCGACCACCCCGGCGTGGGAAACCCAGCCTGCACCCCGACGGGTGGGCCTTCGATCTCAGGGCCAACCACCTGACCCATGTCGCTCGCAAAATGATTAAAAAATCGCTCGAACTGGCCCTAGGTGAAACTTGGGACGTCATTCTGCACGGGAAAGGCCTCAATATACACTATCATTGCGAATATCAACCCAAGCCGGCCGACTTGCCGGCCCCTCGATAAGGAGAATCAAATGTCAGCGAAAAGCATATTTGTGAGCAAGACTTTCTGGTTTAATCTACTGAGTATCGCAGTGACAATTGGCGGCATTCTGCCCGACCAGCTGGCCGTTCCGATTGTTGCGGTTGCGAATATCGGGCTGCGGATAATTTCCGGTCAGCCTGTTAAATTCTGGGGCAGCGAGTAAGATCTGGGAGAAAATGAAACAGCCCTCATTTCGACAGTTGATCGCACATCCCGAACATCCGTTGTGGGATTTGCTCCAGTTTGTCGCGGTAATCTGCGGCTTGGTGCTGATTTTGCTTCTGACAGCATCGAGTTTTGATGAGACGGAGTTGAAGACGATCGGGGCGATGGTGATTGTGACGGTCCTTGTCCCGGCGCTAAAGAGGACACTGAGGAGATGAATCACCACACCACGCTGAATCATGCCGGTAGTGTTACTGATTGCCCTTACATGATTTGCCAATATGGAGACTCAATGCTGACTCTTCAACTCAATTACCCTGATGGACACTCTGAGATTGTCCATGTAAAGGAAGCGATCCGCATGGAGTTATGCGCCTATTGCGACGAACCGATGCAGGTTGAATTACCTCAAATTAAATATTATTGTAAAGATTCTCACCGTAACCGCGTTGGTTCCGGCCTTAAAAAGAACGCTTAAAAAATGATAACGGCGACGTGCTTGTTGATTGGATACGCCGCCGCGCTTATCTCTCTCTTTTTTCTGGCGATTGCTTCGTCGATCTTTTCGTTTTGCATTCTGGAGTGGAAGGCGAAAAGACAGCTGCGAAAACAGTGGAAGACAAACAAGGGGGCACCATGAATTTCGGGTCTATTATGAAGAAAATCGGTCAGGGAGCACTCATTGGCGGAAAAATGGTGCTCAACGCCAACCCAGCCACAGCCATGATCGGTCCTCTGGTCGATCTGGCGGAAAATAAGATCACCGGGCGCCATCAGGGCGAAGCGAAGATGGATTTCGTCCTCAAGGCGATTGAGCCTGCGCTTCGGGAGCTGGACAGCAACGATACCGTCGAATGGGGCGTCAAAGACTGGGACATGCTGATTATGGCCGTCAAAAGGTCCGTCACGCTGGTCGTGGAAGCCCGTAAAATTGAAGCCCTCGTCGATAAGGCGACCACATGGGGAGACGGCGAATAGCCCTGCCCCACAAAATAAGCAGCCCTAATGCCAAAAATGGCGCTGTATTACCCCTCAGTCCCGCATATTCACTATTCATTGAATACCTGCATTTTCAGCGACTTAATCGATTAATATTCATGAATACTCTTTAGAATCAACATTATTCATTTCTGAGTGCATATTCATCCCTGTCAAGGGGTTTCCTTCCCCGTAACCCACTGAAAACACTCGATTCAGGTAGAAATCGTATAAAAAGCCGGGATTTGCCTGTATGGTTCCCTTCCCCCCTCCACTCTGCCGAAGGCCAGATTCCCTCATGAGGGTGTTCCTCACCCGGTCTTCATACAACCTGCCCCAGGCATGAATCAGTATCCCAAAAAAAATACGTGTTTCAGGAGTGGTTGTGTCCCTACACCTGCCAACAAGCGTTATGGGGGGTGGGGGTTACAGGATGCGCTCGTCCTGATCATGTGACGATTGAAACGGCTCACACAGTGAGCCAGTGATTTACAGCGATTGGTAACCATTCAACAAGGGAGACCACATGGA
>Ga0310342_100000144_pt1 | contig 35196 bp, 59 predicted proteins | sample S15DNA20500_MG_FD_206155 | JGI IMG/M metagenome (GOLD analysis project Ga0310342, IMG submission 206155) | Marine microbial communities from station ALOHA, North Pacific Subtropical Gyre - S1503-DNA-20-500_MG | ecosystem: Environmental > Aquatic > Marine > Oceanic | place: Pacific Ocean: North... | reverse complement strand
CAACAGGACAAACTAAAGACTTTATAAAAGAATGAACAAACTCAAATTAGCAGCAATAGCAGCAATTTTAATAGGGGTTTCTTTAGCAGTTTTTATTAGTTGTATAATTTTAAGTAATTTTATAAATCAATAGTTGATTTGTATTGATATGGACAAAAGGAAAAACAACGGAGGTAATAGCACTAAGGCAAAAGGATTTGACAAGCGTAAAAACCCTTATAAAGATGTTGTTAATGATGTTATTACAGCAGAAGAATTGGAGAAAATATTAAAGATGCTTTTAGGTAAAGCAATTAATGAAGAAGATATTTCTGCAAGTAAATTGTTATTAGAATATTCTTTAGGCAAACCAAAGGAAACTAAGGACATTAAAATGGACGTTAATAAGAACTTCCCAGAATGGCTAGATGAATAAAGCAAACCCAAACTATACATTCTTAAAAAATAGCGTTCCAAATCAAAGAATAACGCTTTTACAAGGTGGTACAAGGTCAGGCAAAACATTCAGCACTATTTACTTCTTTGTGTGGTTGTGTGAGAACTACAACGGTTTAGAGATAGACATAGTAAGAGATACTTTTACCGCTCTTAAATCTACTGTATGGAAGGATTTTAAACAGGTATTAGTTAATCATAATCTATACCACCCAGCAAACCACAACAAAACTGATCATATTTATAACCTAAACGGCAACCTAATTAATTATTATGGTGCTGATGATCCTGCAAAGATTCATGGTAGGGCTAGGGATTTCCTTTGGATAAATGAAAGTAACCAATTGGATGAAGAAACAATAGATCAATTATTTCCACGTACAAGGCATAAGATTATAATGGATTACAATCCAGCAATGCCGACTGAACATTGGTTAGATAAATACATAGAACAATACCCACCATTAATTACAACGTATAAAGATAATCCATATTTAACACCAGACCAAATAAGAGATATTGAGAGCAAAAAGAATAATAACTATTGGTGGTCCATTTATGGAACTGGAGAACGTACAAAACCAGTTGGAGTTATATTTGAGAATTGGGAGATAGGAAAGTTTGATGATAGTTTGCCTTATGTTTATGGAATGGATTTTGGATATGTTAATGATCCTACTACATTGGTGAAAGTTGCTAAAGACAAAAAGAACTTATATTTAAAAGAGTATTGTTACTCCAAAGGAATGAGTACTAAACAGATTAGCGATATGTTAACTGAACAAATAAATCCAGAAGATACGGTAATAGCAGATAATGCAGAACCTCGTTTAATAGCCGAACTACAAGAACTAGGGCATAGGGTTTACCCTTGTATCAAAGGTAGAGATTCAATTATGAACGGAATTACCCAAATGCAAGATTACACAATTGTAATAGATAGATATTCTATCAACATTAAAAAAGAGTTAAGTAATTACCGTTGGCATGACAAAGTAAATAAGCCAGTAGACGACCATAATCATGCAATAGATGCAGCAAGATATGCTTATGATGAAATAAGTGGAGAAACAAAAGCATATTTTGTATAAAATTTTTTTTAATTATTAAATAAATATTGATTATTTTTGTTAAATAAATTAATTGTCGTTTAAGTTCGACCCTAATTTAATTGAATGAATTTACTACAAAGAGTGTTTAAACTCGATAAGCGTAACGATTTAATACGTTTATTCGATAAGTACAATGCAAGGCAAGACAATCTAATTGAACAGTCCTACGAAAGGAATGTTGATGCTTATGCAGTTGTAACCAAGATTGTAAATGTTTTTACTTCCTGTAATTGGATTGTTGAAAGGCAAGTTGATGGTGAATGGGAAAAGGTAGAAGACACAACAATTCATGAACTATTAGAAAACCCAAACCAAAACAAAGGATATACATTTGCAGACATTGATGAAATGCTGCTAACTTATCTTTTATGCAATGGTAACTCTTATCTTTATGGAGAAACATTAAACGGCAAAATAGCTGAATTAGATGTTTTACCAAGTAATCATGTAGAAATACAAACTAATCAAGATTTCTTTTTACCTAACATTAAATATCAATTTGATATTGGTAAGACTAAACGTGTTTATACACAAGAAGAAATTGAACACTTAAGATTTTTTAACCCATCTTATCAAAGTATTGAAGATAGTTATAAAGGCTTATCTGTTTTTCAAGTTGCTGCTAATGTAGTTCAAGTAGGTAATGATAGGTGGGATGCTTCGGCTCACTTATTTCAAAATAGGGGGATGGCAGGATTAATAACTGACCAATCTAATAGACCTATGAAAGCTGATGAAGCACGAGAAATGCAAAGCAGTTTAAATAAACGTATTGCTGGGACTGATAAGTATGGAGGTGTTGGTGTAACCAACAAGGATTTGAAGTATATCCCTATGGCTATGAGTGCAACTGACTTACAGCTTATAGAACAAGGTGTTATTTCATTACGTGCAATGTGTAATGTGTTTGGATTAGATAGTAGTTTATTTAATGATCCAGCAAATAAGACTTTTAATAATAGATTAGAAGCTGAAAAAGCACTTTATACAAATGCTATTATGCCTTTAGCAGATAAGATTGCAGCAAAGCATAATAATTATATTGTAAAGAACCATTACCCAGATGGTAATTATAGAATGAGAAAAGATTTTAGTTATGTGGAGGCGTTACAGAAAGATAAAAAACAAGAAGCCGAAAAGGATAAGATTGTTATGGATGGAATCAATGTGGTATTAAATATGCCAATACCAGAAGAATCTAAAAACATATTAATTAAAGACAATTATAAAGTAAGTGATGAATTTTTAAGTTCATTATTTGTTCCAGAAGTTACAATTAATAATGATAATTTATTAGGTAGTTCAGAAGCCCAAAACGAAAATGCAGAAGCACAAGCAAGATTAAGAGGTTCGGTTGGTGGTGTTCAAGGCATATTGGCAATTCAAACACAAGTTGCAAATGGAATTACTTCTGAATCTTCTGCAATTGCGACATTAATAGAAATATACGGGTTTGATAGACAAACCGCAATACAAGTATTAGGAATATAAAAATTAAACAAATGAACCTATTTAAAACCAAAAATATAGATTTACAAGTAAAGGATATTGATCCTGCTGGTAGACGTGTTAAAATTGCTTTATCAAAGTTTAACAATGTTGATAGTGATGGAGATATTATTGTAAAGGGTGCATTTACTAAATCTATTCAAGAACGAGGACCAGAAAGTCAAAGCAACAGAAAGATTAAGTTTTTAAGGTATCATGACTTTGAACATCAAATAGGTGTTTTTAAACAGTTGGAAGAAACACCAGATTATTTATTAGCCTATGCAGAGTTATCACGTTCAACAAAGGGCAATGATGCTTTTTTAGATTATCAAGATGGTATTATTACCGAACATAGTATAGGGTTTCAAACTATAAATGATAAGATTGAGATACGAGAAGACGGAACGCAAATACTAAAAGAGGTTATTTTGTGGGAAGGATCAGCAGTAACATTTGGAGCGAATAGTGAAACGCCTTTATTTAGCGTATCAAAAGGAAATAGCGAGGACTATTTATATAAGTTAAACAAGAAAATGAACGGATTAACCAACGCTTTAAAGAACGGAAAGGGAACGGATGATAGATTAGAAGCAATTGAAATGAATTTAAGAGTATGCCAAACCAAATATAATGATGTTATTAATTCACTTAGAACAAAAGAGCCTACGAAAGTAACTCCAGAGCCTAAGTCGAAAGACAACAAAGAATTTTATTTAAACTTATTAAAATAATTTAAAACTAAAGAAATGAATAAATTTGAAAATTTCCTTACTGAAAAAGGAATAAACAAAGAGCAATTTACTGCTAAATCAGCAGAAGAAATGGCTGGATTGTACAATGAGTATAACGAAAAAAACGCAACTCTTTTAACTGAGTTAATTGAAAAAGGTAAAGAAGATAATGCAGAGGTAATTAAATCTTTGAAAAAAGAAATTACTGAAAACCAAATTGCACAAGCAAAGGCATTAAATGAAACTTTGAAACAACATGGTTTAATGATCAAGAAACTTTCTGAACAAGAAAAAGTTGATGGATTAGGTGTTGTTAATTCAATTCAAAAAGGATTAGAAGCAAACAAAGAATCTTTATTAAAAATTAAAGGTGATAGAAGTGCTACATTAAACTTCAAAGCTGCTGGAACGATGTTAATTTCATCAAATGTAAGTGGTGGAAATGTACCAGTTGAGCAAAGACTTTCGGGAATGGATGCAATTGCTTCAAGAAGAGTAAGAATGTTAGATGTAGTTACTCGTGGAACTGCTGAATCTAATGTTATTTCTTGGGTATCACAAGCAAACAAAGATGGTGCTGCTGGTGGAACTGCTGAAGGTGAATTGAAAAACCAAATTGATTTTGATTTGATTGTTGTTTCTGAATCTGTTAAGAAAAGAACTGCATTTATCAAAGTATCTGAAGAAATGGTTAACGATATTTCTTTTATGACTGCTGAAATTAACAATGAGTTAATGAGAGAGTTATTGAAAGATGTTGAATCACAAGTTTACGAAGGTGATAACGTAGGTTCTAACTTAAACGGGATTAAAACTGTTGCAACTGCATTTGCTGCTGGTTCTTTCGCTGGAACTGTTGACAATGCAAATGAGGCTGATGTTTTAACTGTTGCAATGAATCAAATTCAAGTAGCTGAACAAGATGATGCTGATTATGCTTTTGTTCACCCTAACACAATAACAACTTTAAAGTTAATTAAGACTTCTACAACTGATAGACGTTATATTGATAGATTAGCAATGGTTGCTGGTCAATTATCTTTGGATGGTGTTGTTTTAGTACCAACAACTTTAGTGACTGATGGGGAATACTTAATTGGGAACTTTGCTTCTGCAACTGTTTACGATAAAGGAGAGATGAACATTGAAGTTGGACGTGATTCAGATGATTTCACTAAAAACTTAGTTACTGTATTAGCAGAATGGAGAGGTTTATGTTTAGTTAAAACTAACAGAAGACCAGCATTCATTACAGGTGTGTTCGCAACTGATAAAGCTGCATTAGAAACTCCTTAATATACTAATATCCTAGTTAAGACCTCCCTATTAAAGTAGGGGGGTTTTATAGGTAAAAGCCAATACTATGGAAAAAAAAGAACTAAAAAACAAAGAAGTAAAAAAGAAGCCAGTCAAAAAGAAAGTAGACCTTTCTAAATTAGCCGATAGAGTAGATATTATTGCTTTAGATGGTAAACACATGGTTAAGGGTGAAAAGTACAATGTAACTAAAGAAATGGCAATAGCATTAATTAATAAAGGTGCTGCAAAACTTAAGTAATGAGTATAGTTGTTAAAACAGATTTCAAAGGAGAATATAACGTATCCAAAACGTGCTATGATCAATTAGATTTTTATATTGAAAAGTATGAACATTATTATTTAGTTAGGTTATTAGGTGCTGAATTATACACTCTTTTAATATCTGATTTAACTGCAACTGATCCACAAGTACCACAAACTGCAAGATTCTTAAGTATATTCAATTCTTTTGATGTTGACAATGGTAGTTGTGTTGTTTTTAGTGGTGGTATTAGAAATATGTTAGTACAATTCATATACTTTCATTACGTAAGGGAAACGCAAACAGAAAACACTGCTGGAGGTACTGTTACAAATAGCGTAGAATTAGGTGTTAATGCTAAATTTATGGGTAACATTGTTCAAGTTTATAACCAAGCTGTTGATAATTCGCATTCCATACAATGGTATATTTGTGATAATATTGAAGATTATCCAGAGGAAAACATACAGCTAATTGAAAATACTTGTGGAATATGAGAAACTTTACATTGTTAGATAGTGTTGATGCGAGTGTTCAGCAAATAAGCGATGCAAAGAATTTAGAAAGGCATACCGAGTGGGTTTTAAGAATTGATTCAGTTGGCTTGGATGGAATACCTCAGTTGTTTATTGAAGAAGGTTTTAACGGTGGTAAATGCTTACCAGAACCAACAGATTGGAATGTTGTTCCTTTCAAATGTGATGATACTGGAACTTTTGATATTACAACTAGCGAGGTTAATATAAGAAGCAAACAATTTTTGGCTAACTGGTTTAGAATAAGAATTGAACCAAACGGTAACACAACTGGAACAATTAGTGTAATTTTAAGTTATAAAGATTATACATGAAGACTTATGATTTTGATAGTTTTGATGCTTGTGATTTAGATAACATTCTAAAGGCTGGTAATAATATTACTATTACTAAATTAAATAATTGTACTTTAGAGATTAGTGCCAGTGGTGGGGGTGGTAATTCAAACGGAATCAAGTACCATTTAAAGAATGGAGATAATATAACTGTCCAAGATTGTTTTGAATATTTTATTGCTTGTGGTTTTATTTTAGATACTGGAGCGATAATGACAATAGATAGCGGTGGAAGATTAGTTGTTTATAATGGGATAATTCAAAATGATGGTGTACTTTTGAATAATGGAATAATTAAAAACGGATTATGAGTATTTTAAGCCAAATAGCAGTAACACAAGCACAAGCATTAGCGAGTTCTACACTAGGTAGGTTTGATTTCTTTGTGGATAGTTTAGATGATAAATTGAAGGCTTACGATGACACTAATACATTAATTGTTGTTGGCGGTTCTAACGTTGCAAGTGGTATAGGTTATACATTAACTGTTCCAACTGATTGGGATGGTACTCCTGCAAATGTTCAAGATGCATTAGATGAATTAGCAAGCAGGGTAAAAGGAATAGAAGGTAAAACAGATTTAATCACTGTTACTGCTGCTATTGATTTAGACGATGTAAAGGCTAAAGCAGATAGTGCCTTACAAAGCGGTGATAACGTAAGTGAATTAGTTAATGATGCTGGATATACTACTGCTCAAAGTTTATCAGATGTTTTATCTGTAGGAGATGAAACAGGAAGTAACAATATAGTTTTAGATCCAGGACCAGGACCATATGCTTCACCTCAAGCAAGAGGTGCTATTGTGGTTAAATATCCAGGCGTACCTTATTCTGTTACGGCATTATATTTAGAAAATGATATTAATACTGGAATAGATGTTTCTACTGGAGGAACTAACAATGGAGTTGTTGGTATTAAAGGTACTTCGCAGGTATCAATAAGACATCATAGTACAAATAATGGATTTACTGCTATAAGTACTGGATGTTCTATATCTGGATTTTTAACAATGCAGGCTACTACTGGTTACCAGCTTCAAAACGGAGCTAATGAAATAATATTTACTGCAAACCCTACCTCAAACGGATTAACACAAACTTTTCAAGATGCTAGTGGTACTATTGCTTTATTGAGTGATATTACACCGTCTTTGTCGTTTAATGTGGATTTAGATAGTGCTGAAAGTTCAGTATCTAGGGTTTTCGCAGGAGGTAGAACAACTTTCACGATTACACATAATTTAGGAACTTTGGACTTAAAACCAGAAGTATTTAGGTTGTCAGATGGTAGGACTATTGGTTTTAGAGTAGAAAGAACTGGAATAAATACTATTGAAGTTAGTAGAAATGGCAATATTGCAGATGGTTTATTTAGATTAGTAATATAAATGGAGATACAAGACATAATACAGGGCTTAACACAAGCAGAGATTACAGCTATAACGTCACCAGATGAACGTAGTTTAATTGTTAACACTACTTTACAACAGGCTGTTATTTATGTTAATGGAACTTTTAAACAAGCAAGTTTTGAAGATACCGATGATATTCCAGAGGGTGTAAATAAATTTTCTACATCAGCAGATTTAGCACAAATAACTACAAATGCAAACGATATAACCACCTTACAAACAGGTAAAGAGGACACTTTTACAAAGAACACAGCATTTAATAAAGATTTTGGTACTAGCCCTGGAGAAGTGTTAGAGGGTAATACTACAACTATAACGCCAACACAAGCGAGTAATATAACTTCTAATAATGCAAAGGTTTCATTTCCCGAAGCTCCAAGTGATGGTAAACAGTACGCAAGAAAGGATTTAGGATGGGAAGAAGTAGCCGCAAGTGGAACATCAGAGCCTTTGCCTATAATAGTTCTAACAAGTACAGATGACAGTCAAGTTTTTACCAGAACTTCACCTTACACTATAGAGTGGGACTCAGAAGAAGAGAAAGACTCTGCATTTACACATAGCAATACTACAAATAATACTATTATAGAAATAAATGATACTAGTACTTATTTATTTGCTGGCAATATTAGGATATTTAACGGATCCGACCAAAGAACACAGCCTACTGTAAAATTAATAATAGATGGCACTTTGCAAGATTGGAATTTAGCAAGTGGATATATTAGGAATGCTGGTAGTGCATCTGATTTTTGGACTTTCGATTTTAGCTTTCAACCAGTTAAACTAAGTTCAGGTCAAGAAATAGAGATTCAAATATCTCATGAAACATCAAACCCATCCACATGGGATTCAACATTTATAGGTTCTGAATCTTATTTTTGGGGCATAAAACTACAAGGTGTAAAAGGAGAAAAAGGAGATACGGGTACGGGTTCTAATATTGTTGTCAAAAAAGATGGTGTTACTATTGGAACGCTTACAGATATTATAGATATTTTAGGAGGCGTTCCTGTTGTTGATGAAGGAGGGAATGTTACCAGTATTGAGATAGGAAACTACGCTCATGCTACGGGAATTACTCAGATGCCTAGCAGTCAAATAACAAACTACACCGAAACGGGAGGAGGATCAGTAGATATTGATAACTATAATTTAGGAACGTCAAATGTTCACTTTATCGATCCCGATGCTCATGACAGAGATTTTACTGGCATGGTTGCTCCGCCTGCTGGTGTTAATAGAATAGTTGCGATTATAAATTCTGGCACGGATAAGAAATTAAAGTTTAAAGATAATGACTCCGCAAGCACAGCAGCAAACAGAATGCTTTTAGCAGATGAAAGTGATTTTGATTTAAACAAAGGGGGGTCTGCACAATTTATATACAACCATGACATTAATCGTTGGACAACATATTCATATTATTAGAAATGGAAAAGAAATTTTATAAAGAAGATAACGAGCCAATACCATCTATAGTTTATAGTGAAACTCAGCCTGTAGGTTTTAGCGAGATAACAAACCAGACGGAATTGTCTGAGTTGTATTTAAAACTAAACAATAAGATGAAACAATTAGGGAGGGATTATGTTTCTAGTTTTAAGGTGGGTAGTTTTGGTTTGCTATATCGAGATGGAACTTTAACAGATGCTAATGTAAATTATCTTTATAATAAATTAACTCAATTATTATTAAGGTTAGAAGATGGAAATTTCGATAGTGCTAAATTTTTATTAGAAAATGAATTAAATACTATTACTCAAGATGATATTGATAACGGATATACTCAAGTAATACACGACCAAATATTAAACGATATAACTAACTATTTAAATTAATAATTATGAATGAAGTACAAGTAAGGAAGCTATTAAAGGTAATGAGAGAAACAGAAGATCAAGAAACTATCAAAGCTATTGAATCTGTTTTTGAAGAAGAAGCTAAAAAAATTAATGAATGGATAAGTGGTAGACCAAAAGAAAGACCTAACCAAGGATAATGTTAAGATTATTTTTCATATTGTTTTTATTAATGAGATACCTTCCAGAGTATTTTGATAGTAATAGCCTTTATTGGGTTATTGATTCTATTATAATGATTTCTTTGGCTGTTTATGTTTTTAAAAATAGTGAAAAAAATATGCTTAATTTATTTATTGGTTTTGGACTGTTAAATTTATTAGGATATGATTATTTTAATAACATTAATATGTTATTTTTTAATAAAACAAATATTAATTTATTTGATATTTTTACATTAATTAGTTTGTCTATAATTATGTATTTTGCAATATTTAGAAACCGCTATAAATGGGAGAAAATGAAAAGCGATAACTACAATAGGAATAAAATACAAGCCATTTATAGTAAGCCAGACGAATTATTAACCCTTTTTGGAGCTGCAACATCTTTAAGCCCTAAATGCTCAGTTCGTTATACTTATAATGATAAAACAATAAGGTTTAAAAGAGGTACTAAAACCCCTATATTATGCGAAACCGTTTTAAAGAAAACCGACATAATAAAAACAACAGACATAAATCCAGATTTGTTTTTAAGTAGATTTGAAGAAATAAAAGATAAGAAATACAATTTATTAACCTTTAATTGCAGGAGGTTGTTTTAAATGGAAGATGGAACTCAAACAGCTATTATAATATCTTGCATAGGTGGTTTTATAGCTATTATTATTCTAGCATTAGGGTTTTTACTTTCCTATTGGTTTAAAAAGTTAAACAGTAGTCAGGAGCAAATAATAACTGACATGCATAAGAATTATACTCTAATAATAGAGCATAAAGCAAAGACTAGCGAGGACTTTATGCAAATGTCAGAAAGAAATGATGAATTTCAAAAAGACATATTTAAGGAGGTTAAAGATATGTATAGAGGGCTAAATAAGTATATTAGAAATGTAGAAATAAAAACAAACAAAAACGAATTGGACATTCTAAACCTAAAAAGTGAAAATAAATTCATAGTAGAAGAGTTAAGCATGAACAAAAGGAGAAATAAAAAATGAAAGATTACAAGCCGTATAAATTTTGGACTAGAGAAGAATTGTTTAATCATTGTGAAAAACAATGTATTGAATATGGTGGTGAGGATTTAATTAGTGAACTAAAAAAGATAATCTTTGATATTAGATGGAATCCAATGGAAGATTATAATGGGTGTAATGTTATTCAAGACAAACATCATCCATATCCACCATGCTTAATACATGACTTTAGATGGTTAGTAGAGGGTGGAGGTATAGACATTGATAGAGAGTTTAGAAGAAATTTAAAGATTTTTAAAACTCCAAAAACTAGAAGTGTTTTAATGTTTATAGGTGTTAGAATAGGTTGGTTATTTTATTATAAATGGAAAAAAAGATAAGTTAAAATATGTCAATAGATAACATACTTGATGGTAAAACAATGGTTATGGCTGTTGTTGGTTCTTTGACAGCTTATGTATTTTACGGACATATCAACCTTGCTGCGGAAGTTAAAACAGTAGTAACAAAACAGGAGCAGGTTGTTGGGGAGCAGCGTGATTTATGGGGTAAGTACAATAATGAAGCCATGTATAAGGTGGAGTTTATGAAAGAATATTATACAGATAAGGTAAACAATGAAAAAAGGTGGGCTGAGTACTGGAAGGAAAAATATATAAAGAAAATTGTAAATAAAAAATAAGTATTTTTGTAATTATGATTAAGGAAACGGTAGACATAGTAGAGGAATTAATATCTCAATTAGATATTATAGTGAAATTCAAGTCTATTGTTGACAATGGAGATAGCACTTATACTATTGAAACTTGCAATACTGGTTATTTATTCCCATGTTATGAGTTTGAAATCGCTGGAGTTAATTATAAAGTATTAAATGAGATAGGTAAAGACTTTGTTTTTAATGAGCGATTCACTATAAAGGGTAATATAGTCCCAACGGTTACAGAAATAACCCTAGATAGCCTTAAATACTATCATGGAACTGTAATAGCAACCAAAGAAGAACTAGCAAGAAAAGAATTAAGTTCTGATAAGTTTCCGATGGCTTTTTTATTGGAGATATTAGAAGATGATTTTAACAATGTTTTTGATGCTAGAGTAGATAGAAACAGCCAATTAAGGCTTTATTTCTTATCGGAAACAGACGAAAACAATTGGAATACTAACGAACATTATGAATTTTCTATTAAGCCGATGCGAAATTTGTTATACAAGTTTATCGCACACTTGAACGAAAGTGTTATGATAGGTGATATTGATTCTTATAGAGCAATTAACCATGCTAAATTTGGAGTTTATGTACCCTCAAAAGGTGGGCATACTGAAAGGATATTTAACGACAAATTAAGCGGTGTTGAACTTAGAATTGATTTACCGATATTAAAATCAGGGGTATGTTGCCCTTGTTAAACTTAAAAATTGAAAAAAATGGCAGTATTATGTGCTTGTGGAACTGGTGGAGGTAATTTGGGTAGACCAAGTTGCTTTCCTGTGTTTGACGTAACAAAAAAAGCCATCTTAGTAGAGTATTATAAACCAGATGGAAGTGTTAACGGTGTTGAATTAGCTTCTTTAACTGGTGGTATTTTAGATCAAACTTACTTAGATGCAAGAATTAAAGATGTAAATGGAAAAACTAGATGGTATCCAACTCCAGAGCTGAAAAATATTACAGACGAAAGAGCAGAAGATATTACAGAAACTTTTGAAGATACATCAAGTGTATTTATCCAAGAAGGGGCAAGAGCTTTTACAGGGTTAATAGTGAAAGGTGATCCAGTATTGTTAGGAAACTTACAAAAATGGAGATGTTTAACTATTGGAGTATTCTTTATTGATAAGGCTGGTAACTTAATCGGAAAGCAAAATAGAGACGGGTTTTTAGACCCTATCTTGTTGCAAGATGAAAGTTTTTCACCAGCTTTAATTAAAGGAACTGATACAGCAAAACAAAAGGATTCTATTTCTTTTATTATTTCTCAGTTAGAGAATGATGCAAATTTAAGAATGATTGAGGCTGGAGAAATTACAGCTAACTTAATTAGTGCTGGTGGTTTAGTAGATGTAAATGCTGGAACTCCTGCAAATGTTTCTGTTACTGGATTTGATGTTCAATTAAACACTCCTTTTGGTGGTGTTACTTCTCCGATTGCTGCAGAAGGTTTAGGATTAGCAGACTTTGAGGTATTTAATGATACAACTAGTGCTGCGGTAGTTATTACTTCAGTAACTGAATCGGGCATTACAGAAGGACTTTATACTTTTGTCGTGCCTACTCAAACTAGTGGAGATGTGTTAATAGTTACTAATACATCTGTTAGTCCATTGACTAAAAACTTTGACTTAGCAAAATTCACTGTTACAATACCTTAATATTATGGAAAATTTAAACTTAAAACAGATCATTAAAATCGGTAATACAGAATTTAATAAAAATTCTTTTGAAGGAATGACAAAAGATGAGTTTAAGAAACTGTATAAAGGAAAGTTAACAATTGATTTAGATGAAGCATGGAAGCAAATTAAACCTAATACAAGGATTAAGAAGCCAAAGAGCAAAAAAAGTCAAGATTAATATTGAAGGGAGGTTTAAAACCCTCCCTTTTTTGTTAAATTTGTATTATGGCTAAATTCTTTAATTCATTGATAGATAAATTGCAAAGCGTTGCGGACTTGAAATTAAATGAAGTTGCTTTTAAAATAGCGAGCGAAAAAGAGGTTAAGGACTTAGTAATTAGATTAAATACACAAGGAGAAAAGACTTCTCAGTTATTTGAATTAGGAGAGGATAGTTTAGGCGATAGTTTGGGTTCTTATTCTCCATTTACAGTTGAACAAAAGAAGAAGAGAGGGCAGCCAACTAATAGAATTACTTTAAAAGACACTGGAGAGTTTTACAGTTCGTTTAATGTTGTCCCTTATAGGGGTGGGTTTACTATAAAAGCGAACCCAATTAAAGAAGATAGTAACCTTTATGATGATTTTGGTGCTGATATTGTTGGATTAAATGAAACTAATTTACAAATACTTAGAGTTGTCTATAAAGAAAAAACATTAGAAGTGTTAAATGAAATACTATAAAAACATAGAAGATTTGCCAGTAAAAATATGGTTTGATATTCATGAAACGGGTAATTATAATCTTTTGTTGATTAGCAAAACTAAAGTAAACGACAAAATTTATAATACTTTACATAAATGCTGGGAAAGTATATACGAACAATACATAAAAGAGTTTGGGTTGTCTGATGATTATTTAGCTCATATTAATATAAAAAAGAAAATAGCAAATTTACAAGCTGATCTAGTTATAACTGGTCAAAAACATTTTAAAACTTTAATAAAAATAGAGAGAGAAAAAATGCAAATAAATTCTTTAGGAGAGAAAAAACCAGCTTCATTGAATATGAATTTAGCTCGTATTAGTAAATATTATGGGTTTGATTTGCTGTCGAAATCTAAAGAACTTACTGTTGTTGCTTACTACTCTTACATAAACAATATTGTAAATGGCTGATAAAATTGAAAATAAAGATTTATTTGCAAAGGATGCCTTTAGCAAAACTCAAAAAGATGTTGAAGATTTAATAGGTGTTATTGATGATTTAAACAAGTCTTTAATAGATTTGTCTAAGGCACAAAAAGAAGTTTTAAATAAAGAAGACGGTAAAACTTTTAAGAGCTTAAAGAACATTAATCAGGCGGTTGAAACCTTAAATAAAGCAGAACAGGAATCTACTGCAATTTTAAAAGAAAAATTAAAGTTAGAAAATAGATTAGCACAAGCAAAAAATGAAGATGCTAAAATAAATACTGAATTAAAGGTATTATTACAAGAGCAAAACAAACTTAATAAAGAAGCTGCAAAAGAGTCTTTAGGCTTAACAGATGCCTATCAAAAACAAAGTAAAAGATTAAATCTTTTAAGAAAGCAATATAAGTCTTTAGTAGTTGAAGAAGGCAAAGCAACAAAAGAATCTAAAAAACTACTTAGAGAGATTAAAAAACTAGATAAGGAGTTAAAAGATGTTGATGAATCTGCTGGACAATTCCAAAGAAATGTAGGTAATTACCCAGAAACATTTGGAGCTGCTGCAAAATCGGCTGCAAAATTAGCTGCGGGATTCTTATCTATAAAAGCTGCTTCTGATGGGGTTAGCGGGTCTTTAAATGACACTGTTGAGGGTAGTGAAAATGTAAGGGAAGTAACATCAAAACTTGGTGGGGTATTCGATCAAGTTAAAAATGTAGTTGCTGGAACTGCTCTAGATTTGTTTGATTATGGTAAGGCGGTTGTGCAATCCGTTCAAGGTGGAGAAGGCTTAATAGATTCATTAACAGAACAAGAGGATCAATTTAAAAGAACTGATGAAGCAACTACTGATTTCGGTGATAAGGTTAAACAGTCTGCTGATTCACAGGAAGCATTAACAAAAAGAATAATTGAGTTTGAAAAAGCGTCAAGACCTTTAGAGGTTCGATTAAGTAAATTAAACGGATTAATTGAGCAACAAGCAATAATAGCTGGAGATTCAACAAGGTCTTTTAATGAAATATCTAACGCAATATTAAAAGGTCAAGATTTACAGGTAAAAAGAGCTAATATAAATGTAAAGTTAGCCAAAGAAGAACTAGAAATAACGCAAGAAAGAGTTAGGATCGCTAATTTAGCTGGTGGAGCAGGAGTTGAGTTATTAGACCAAGAAACACAAGCAATAAGGGCTTTAATTGATGCTGAAAACGAACTAAAAAACGAAGTATTAGAGAACGAAAAAGAGTTAAGACAAGTAAAACAAGATAGATTAGAGATAGATTTAGATATTTTAATAGACGGATTTGATAATCAAAAAACCATAAATGAAAGAATAATAGCAAACGAAAAGGAAACTTTAGAAACTAGGGCTGCTTTATTAGAAAAGACTAATAGATTAGCAGAGGAAAGTTTTAGAGGTCAAAAAGAAGTTTTAGCGGAATTATCAGCGGCAGGTTTAAATATAGATGATTTATTATTATTAGATGCTACAGAACTTGCAAAACAAATACAATTACTAGAACAATCAGAAATAATAAATACTAGAACTTTAGAAGTAATAAGAGAAAGAAGGATTGTTATTCAAGATTTAGAAGAGGCACAGCAAGACTTAAATGAATCAGAACAAGAAAGTCTTGATTTAAGGGCTGATATTTTAGCACAAGAAGAGGCATTAGGCAAACAATCTGTTGATAGTATAGATCAAAGCAACCAAGCTATAGAAGACTTGGAAAAGGATAGGTTTGAAAATGAAAAATCTAATATACAAAGAAGGCTTGACAATGTAAAAGAAGGTTCTATTGAAGAATTAAGGTTGAGAAAAGAGTTGAACGATTTATTATTGACTGAGGCTGAAGAAAACAACAAGGAGCAAGAAGAATTAGAAAAAAAATCCAATGAAGAAAGAAAAGAGATAGTTAGCAAATCAATTGAAGTATTAAATGACTTAATAAATAAAGGTTTTGAAAAAAGGTTGGAATCAATCGGAGCTTCTATAGAAAAAACAGGGGAAAGAATAGACCAATTAAGATCAAAAGCAAATGAAGGTCAATTAGATGCACAAGAAAGTTTAGCATTTGAGCAGAAAAAAGAAGCTGAATTAGAAAGGGAACGTGAAAGAACACGAAAAAACCAAGAAAGAACAAAGGCTTTCTTTGCTGTTTTATCTTCTTTCAATAGTAATGATGGGGATTTAGCCAAAACAATAGCAGATGTAAGTGTTTTAAAAGCCCTTGCAGGTGGTTTAACTGCTTTTGATGGTGTAGATGATACTGGTGGTCGTGGGGATTTAGATAGTAAAGGGGGTAAGGCTTGGATATTGCATCCTAATGAACAAGTATGGAGTAAAAAAGATAGGGGTGAAGTAGGGTTTAGAAGTCGTGAAGAAATGAAAGACATTGTAAAAATGTACGATAACGGGGTTTTAACCGATATTATGAAATACGACAAATCAAATGATTTAATTAATACTAATTCTTTTGCTTTAAACGGAATGGGCAATAGCTCTCAAATTGTAAGTAAATTAAACCAATTAAATCAAAGTATAAAAGGAATTGATATTCCTGAGGGAACTGTTAATATTGATGAGGTAAGAGGTTTTATTAATTTAGTTTCAAGGAAAGGCAACAAAAAAATAACTGAACGAAGTAAATTACATAAATGAGCGATTTATCCATAAATTCAGAAGCAAGGTTTTTACTAGATGGTGTTAAACAAAACGCACCTTTAGAATGGGAGGACATTAAGATAGTTGCCGATTATCAAAACAATTCTATACAACCAAGTTTAGCTATTGAAGAGTTTTCTTTTCCTTTAGAATCTAGGGATTCAATCAATAAATGGATTTCTGACGGCTTATCAAATGGAGTAGGAATATTTGAGGGGATGCCTTTTCAGTTGACTTTATTTAATAATCAACAAGTAGAAGAAGATTTTAAAGCCTTTTTAGACTTTACAAATGGATATAAAGACTTTCCACAAGATGGAAAAGTTGATGTTAGTGTAATAAAAGATGATAGTTTAGATAACTTTTTTGAACAAGTAGAGGGTATAACTTACGGATATTTAGAAAGCATTGGGGTAATAACTTCTGCAGACTATGTAAAAGTTCCTTACTTGGTAGAGAAGAAATTTAATATGTTTGAAATTCTAATGAGTTCTGTTGTTCTTTATTTAATGGTTAAAGAATTAGCAGAGGGAGTTGAAAAACTTGCTAATGCTATTGCTGATGTAGTTGGGCTATCTCTATTTATTGGTACTGGTAGCACTGCTTTAGGGGTTGTTGTTATGACAATTTTAAAAGCTATTTTAATATTGGCGTATGTGGCTATTCTAGCTTTAGCGGTTGTTGAACTGTCAAAAACTTTATTTGAAACCCTATTACCTAGAAAGCGTGATCATTTAGCGATTCCACTAAGAACATTATTAAAGTCGGTTTGTACTCATTTTGGATATGGGTTTGTTTCTCCGATAAACTTTTTAGATGAAGTGTTATTTCTACCTAGTAATCCCAATACAGATGAAAAAACTTTGGCAGGTTTTATTTCAGTTACTAAAGGAACGCAAAGCGGTATCCCAAATGTTTTTGATTATGGTTATAAGTGTAATGAATTATTTACCATTGCCAAAGATTTATTTAACGCAAAATTTACAATAGTAAATGGTGAGGTTCATTTTAGAAGTAGAAATGATCCTTATTGGTTGCAACAGTCAACATGGAGTTTACCCGATGTTCTTTTAGACACGAAGCAATATAATACGGAAGAAATTAAGCCAGAAAGATTATTAACATTTAGAATAGACCAACAAGATGAATGGACTATTGATAATTATTTAGGTACTGCTTACGAAATTAGAACAACACAATTAACTACTATAAGAAAAAGAGCTGTTTTATTAAAGGGATTAGAAGAGGTTAATTTTGAAACTGCTTTACCATCAAGAAAGAATGAATTAAATGCTTTAGAAAAATTCTTAAAAGAGGTTGCTGGGGTTGTTGATGATTTAACAGATTTTTTTGGCAAACCTACTAACTTCACACAACAGATTAAAGGTCGAGTAGGAGTATTAAAACAGTCTACAAATTGGCACACAGTACCTAAATTAGTTTATACTGGTGGAGGTAGTAAGTTGCCTGTAGATTATAGAGATAAGTGGAACGCTAAGATACTATACGACCTTTATCATTCTGAAAAGAGTTTTGTTTTAAATAATTTTCAAGGGCAAAAAACTTACTATAAAGGAGTAAGTATACCATTTGGATTTGAGGACTATAAAAAATTAACAATAAATAGTTACTTTTACTTTAAGGGAAAACAAGCAAAAATTATTAAATTTGAATGGACAATTGGAAGAGATAAAGCCATTATAGATTTTTGGGTACGAGAACCTTATACATATAACTTATCAGAAACTTATATAAACCCTTCATAGGATGGAAACGCATAAGAAATTACTAGAAACATTAAATCAATTTAAAAGCGGTTTAAGGGATATTAAATCCGAGTTAATAAACAATGCAAGTAATGGAATAAACAGCCTAGAAAATGGAGAGCAAAAAGATTTTCTTAAAGACAGTTTAAATAAGGTTGCTTCTGGAGAGATGAGTGCTGAGCAATTTAAGCAACAATTTAAAAAATATCAATAATGGCAATTACTGTAACGGTAGCGAATCAAAAATGGTTTAACGAGTATAAAAATGGAGTAGGTTTCGCCTCAAATCCTACTGATTTTGCTTTGAATCTTAGCGGTTCTATAATGGAAAAAGTAAAAGTAGTAACTCAGATTGATGTTCGATGGAATGGGAGTGTTACCGCAAGTGAGCTTTGGAGTGCTGATGTATTGCTTGGTACAATAAGTAAAAACACTGGCAGTTGGGTTGTTGATGGTTTTAGTGTTGGTGATTATTGTGCTTGGAGTCAAAACGGAATAGTTACAGCTTATATTACAATAACTGCAATTAGCCAAAGTGAATTAGAAATTTATTATACATTAAGTTCTGGATCAATTACAGATTCTGCAAATGCTGCTTTAATTGGTTTAACATCTTTGGAGGCTCTAGTTTATGAGTTTGGACTAAATACTACGGGAGAATCTTACAATAATTTATCTAAGATTTCACAAAATACACAAGGTTATTATTCAGGAGGAATTGGTCTTGATACAGGGGGAGGTGTTAGAAGTACGGCTTTTGTTCCTTTGCAGAAATTAGGTGTTTTTGATGACTGGATTACTGGAAGTGCAAAAGCTAGGTTTTTAAGTAATCCTAGTTATGATGTTCAAAGGTTTGAAATTGAGCATGAATTTATGGTAAACCCGTATTATTTAGATGGTGAGTTACCAAACCTACAGACAGGTATTCCACCTCAAATATTAAGCGGTAGTAATACACTAAACTATGTTTATAATCCAGAGTTTAGGAGTTCACTATCAAATCCAAACACTGCAAAATCTATTTTAGTAGATAATATGCTTGGAGCGGTTGCTTGGTATGATGAAAATTTTAACGGTTTTAATGTAGACTATAAAATAAACTCAATATCATATAAAGAACAAGCAACAGGAAACACCGCTAGTGGTTTATTGATAGGTACAAAAACAACGGTAACAGTACAGGTAGAAGCACTTAACAGAAGTTTTGTTGTAGGTGATAAATTAGGGGCTTTTATTTCTTACTTACCAGAACAAAACGAATACACAAACACAACACTTTCTAATGTTCAAGACAACTTTTTCTATGATAATGCTTTTCAAGTTTCAGGAGGGAGTGGAGGTGTAGGTGTTGAAGGTCTTATTTCTAATATCATAGTATTTACTCCAATTGGTTCTACCCTTACAATGATGTTTGATGTGGAATATACATCAACTCAAAAGGCTTTTTTATCTTCAAAATTTAATACTTCTCCAATTTATTTTGCTATTGGTGTTCAAGTGGGAGATGTTAGTTTAACAAATACAGGTTCAGACAGGGTAATGTTATTAGCTGATGTAGAACTGTATGATCAGAGTCCAGATATTTCAGATTTAATGCATGTTACTAAAAATCAAATTTACCCCCATAATCAGCAAATAGGGCTTGGGGCTGGTTTTAGTAATATGGTTAGTTGGAATGAAGATGGTTTGGTTGTGGATTTTGAATTTGATTTAAATCTAAATTTATCAGCAGTAATGAACTCTTTGGAGTTTAAAATTGTAGCATACAATACTATAACTAATCAATTTTGGGAATTAGACAGCTATTCTTTTAGTCCTGCTACATCTGTAGTTTCGGGAGGTGTTCAGCAAATAACAGCAAACACAACAAGAAATTATATTTTAGAAAGTGGGGATCAATTTAACGATGTTATAATTAATATAGGAACTCAAACAGCAGGATTACAAAAGTATTCAGGTAGATTTGCCCAAAAGATTAGCTGGCAAGACTGGGTAGTAAATAATGCAACAGATACAATATTTTTTGATCCATCAGAACCGAATAACAACTTTAATGATAAGGCTTCAAATTACTCTTTGCTTAATAATTATGAAATTAGATTGGCAATATTTAGTAATATTTCTGGAACTTCTCCGTTGGGCGTTTCAGGTGCAACAGATTATTTATTTCTTAGTCCTAATATAACGGTTTACGATTATGAAAAAGATGGATTAGTAACCCCTGTTTGGAGTTGTGAAATAGAAACTTTTGATGCAATAAACATGACACCATTAAACGGTTCTGTATTAAGTGGAATTGATACTTTGTTTAGATGTACTTGGACTAGTATTAATGCTCCAATAACAAGTCTTGCTGATATTTGGGGGATCAATAGAATAGAAATAACAAACCAGCCTAGTTACGAGATAACAGAAATGTCAAGTCTTAATCTACCTCTATCGACTGGACAACAACTATTAAAACCTAGTGTTGGAACTTTATTAGATGTTACTTTAGTTGGTGGAAATGTAGTAATGGAATGTTTAATTGATGGTAGTTTGGTTACTTCGGGAACTAATTACAATTTGAGTTCAAGAATACAACATGATGTAGCACCATCAGAAGGGAAGGCAACTTCTCCAAGTGGAATTTCTAAAGATACAAGTGGAACGGTAACAACAAAAACAGTAGCACCTTAAATTATGATAATAGAGACTTTACCAAATACAAACCCCTATAATTACCAAAGTGGTAACGCTTGTAAAATATTAGGTCCAAGTTTGCCAACTCCTGTAGACGAACCTATTGCAGAGTTTTGTATCTGTGATTTTATACAATGTACATTTTCTGAAAAGGTTTTTGCAGACCCTGCAAGTCCAGATGATTTCTGGAAGAATGATAAAAGCGAATTTCTATTTAAAAGGATTACTGCAGTAGACACTGTAGACATGGAATTATATTTAGATGGGGTAAAGGTTGCTGACTTAAATACTTCTAATGAAGGTACTTATTTTCCTTCGTTTACTGGAAGTAGTGAGCAACAATTATTCAAAGGATATTTAATTGATTGGAATTTAGTTCAAGGTCTTTATGGATGGGGAGAATATCAAGTGAAAGCAGAATTAAACATTTTGGGTAATACTTCAACTTTTGAAAGTAGGTATTTTAACCTTTGTCAATTTAATCCTATAATAGCTAATCAGACAGTAAGGATTGAGAGTACTCAAAACGGAAATATAATTGGTAATCAATTTGATTTCACTGGTCTTAATTGGTATGGTTCGGTTCGTATTCCTGCAACATTTGGAAATCCAAAGCCTATCTATGAAGAGGATAGATATGTTACTGAAACAAGGAAAAAAAGACAGATTCAAGATAAGATGTCTAGAGAATGGACTTTAATAACGAAAAAAATAAGTTGGGAGGTTGTAAATGTTTTGATTTACAATAAAATGTTAGCCAACGAAATATTAATAACAGACTATAATATCTATGCAGAAAATGTTTGGAGAAGAATTAGCGTACTTCCCAAAGATTTAGAAAAAAGAGATACGTTTGGTCACCCTGATAAACTTTATAATATTAACTTTGTAGATAGCAATGACTACTTCATTAAAAGAAATTTTTAAACTATGGCACTTCAAATAAACCAATACTCTAAAACAAGAACAGACCTCACTATTCAAGATGATGATTTACTGGACTTTGACTCAACGGAAGACTCTGGAACCTCATACGAATCGGCAAAAATTACGGTGTCTGATTTTCTTGCTTACGTATCTGCGAATGTAAGTTCTAATAGTATTTATACTGCTGATGATACAATATTAGCAGATAGAACTTTAACAGCAAGTGGAGCTTATACTAAGTGGAATGATGGGGATATTAAAATAGATCACACGGGAGAATCCGATAGTTATGGTTTTATTATTGAATTTTCAAGTTCTGAAAGGGGTCAGTTAGGGTTTAACCAATTATTGCAATCGGCATTTCTTGAATTACAAAACTTTGACATAGGGCCAGGATTAGGTACTTTTTTTAATGCTATTGATGGAAAGGTTGCCGTAGGTCATGGAACTGCAACCTCAACACTACACGTAAAAGGATCAGGCTCAACGGTTGCAACGACTAATTTCCTAGCTCAAAACAGTGTTGGAAGTGACTTAATGACTATTTTAGATAATGGCTTTGTAGGGGTTGGAACTAGTACGGCAATTGGCACAGAAAAATTCAGGGTGTTAACACAGAATTTTGCCTTTAATGGCACGGATGAAGCTGTTAAATTCTCGAACAATTTAGGCGACTGGATAGCAATAAATAGTGGTGGCGGAATAGATATAAACAATTTCAATACTGGTTTAGGGGCTGATTTAGGAACTCAGAATTTAAACACTTACTTTGTCGATTATAATTTTAGTTCAATAAGAAATTCTCCGAATCCATCAGGAACGAGTTATTTGTCTTTTGACGCTAATCTTGGAAATTCTTCTCCATTTACTAGAATGGGGATAAACACTGTTAACACTTCGCTAGATACATTGTTACAGATAAATCTTGATAAAGGGGGGGCTGATATTGCAATAAGCCCTATAGTTATTGATATACTTGATAACTATGGTGTTCATGATGTTGATCTTGCTGGTGCAACTGAAATTAAAACGGGTATTAAATCAAGTTTAATAGGCTCTTTTACAACAACAACAACTGGGAATGGAATTGTTCGTGCAGGATGGTTTAATGCTGAAGGAGGGGATGAAAATCAAGCAATTTTTATAGATAATGGGTTGATAATGTCTCCTAACATGCCAACCTCTTCGGCTGGACTACCTACTGGAGCGATGTGGAATAACTCGGGAGTCGTTAATATAGTTTAAAAAACAATAAATAAATAAAATAATTATGATACAAATTAACGCAACAACTCACACAAAAAGCGGGTTAACAATTTCAACAGGTTCAATACTTAGTGTAAAACCTCATTTTTTAGACCCTCGCAAGGTTTACAATGAAGGCGTTTTTGACAGGGTAATTTACCCTATTTCTTTTGATGTTAAAATTTACAAGAATTTAGAAACCTATAAAGAAGAAAATAGTCAACCTGTATTTAGTGGTGAAATGGTAGAGTACAATGTTGGTTATCTTAATGGTGATGTAGACATTCAAAGCCTAACATCTGTAGATGGTTTACTAGGCTTGCTTGCAACTCATATAGAAAATGGAGATGAAGATTTTTCTGGTGTTGGTGCAGGAAAAACAGAAATTGTTTACCCTTAAATATTTTTTTATTAGATTTGTTCCTTAACTATAAAATATAAGGATATGACAAGCGAGGATAAAATACTATTAACTCAAAGTGTAGATTTAATGATTAGTACAGTAAGCGCTCAACTACCTAAAATACAAGATGAAAACGAAAGGCATCAAGGGAGGGAACTTTTGGGTAAATTATTAAATCTATCTTTAAAAGTAAAATCTATAAAGGAGCCTGCTAAAAAAATTCAAGAATCAAAAGTTTAAAAATGAAGCTATCAAAAAATTTAAGTTTAAGCGAGGTTGTTAAGTCGAATAATGCAATTAGAAAAGGTATTGATAATAGCCCTAATAACGATCATTTAGAAAGTTTAGAAGATGTTGCTAAAGATATTTTCCAGCCTTTACGTGATGATCTAGGTGTTATTTATGTTTCTAGTGGCTATCGTTCAGATGCTTTAAACAAAGCTATAGGAGGTAGTAGAAAAAGCCAACATAGTAAAGGTGAGGCGTTAGATTTAGATAATGACAATAAAAATGGAGCGGCTTCAAATACTGAAATATTTAATTACATAAAAGATAATTTAGATTTTGATCAATTAATTTGGGAATTTGGAACAGATGAAAAGCCTGATTGGGTTCATGTTTCTTATACAACAAAAAGACCTAACAGAAATCAAATACTAAAGGCTTATAGACAAAGCGGTAAAACTAAATATAAATCAATGTAATGGGAAAGTTTAAAGAAAAAAACGGTAAAACAATGGTAGGTGCTTTTTTGCAAAATGTTGCCCCTAATATTATTGATGTTGTTGGAGATGTTTTGCCCTCTAATGGTGCTTTAGGGATTGTAAAGAACTTAATTCAAAAAGATGATAAGTTAACAGTGAATGAAAAAGTAGAGGCGTTAAGACTATTAGAATTAGATTTAGAGAATGTTAAAGATGCTAGATCACTGCAAAAAGAAGCATTGAAGCAAAACGATAAGTTTTCTAAAAGGTTTTTATATTATTTATCTACGTTTTGGAGTTTAATTGCGGCTGCTTATTTTTTTCTTGCTACATTCACACCAGTTCATAATGATAAGATTGCCGACATTATACTAGGGTTCTTACTTGGTAGTGTTGTTGGTGTTATGATGAATTTTTTCTATGGAGACAGTCACAAAGTAAAATAAAGTACTATATTTGTACTTTCTATTTTCATATTTTTTTAAAACCTTTCATTAATTTGGGAGGTTTTTTTATTTATTTTAAACTTTTTTACATTGTATTACATTTGTATTACATTTTTATGTATATTTGTATGGTAATCAAAACTTAAAAAGATGGAATTATTAGAAATAGAAAATTTAGATTTAGAAAGCAACACTTTAACCGCTGTATTTGACGGTTTATTTTCAGAGGGTTTTATTGTTAAAAGTGATTTTAGTTATAATGAAGAAACGATTGAAGAAGAAGAAGAAGAAACTAACTGCAAGGAGATTTTAGCACCTACTAATTTAAACTTTTGGGATTTTAAAACTTATGATAGTCAAGAAAATGAGATTTCTATAAATGATAGAGAGTTAAAAAAGATTAAAGAGTTAGTAGAATTTAAGCTAATTGATTTATTAAGTGATGAATTAAATAATAATTAAGATGGAAGCAAAAGAATTAAGAATAGGGAATTTACTTTTAACTGATTATGATTATTTAGTGGAGGTTGAATTTATACATAAAAATCATTTTGATTGCCGAGAATTAACGACTGGAAGTTTTGTTGTAAACGGAAAATATAAGCCAATACCACTTACAGAAGAATGGTTGGTTAAGTTTGGGTATAGATGGACTAATGGTTATGGTTATCGTTTTTTAAATGGATGGATTAAATTAAAAGAAGGTGTTTGGAAAAGTTATGATTTAGAAGCTGAAGTTAAATACGTCCACGAATTGCAAAACCTTTACTACGCATTAACAAAAAAAGAATTAACAATTAAAAAATAATAGATATGAATTTAGAAGATTTAAAAAAAGAAATACCCTTTAAATGGAGGGTGCAAAGTGCAAATCAATACGGGGCAAGTTGTGTTGCTTATATTGATGCTAGAGATGTTCAAGATTTACTTGATGAAGTTTGTGGTCCTCAAAATTGGCAATGTAGATATTCAGAACACAAAGGAAATTTATTTTGTTCTATTGCGATATTAGATAAGCATGGTTCTTGGGTATGGAAAGAAGATTGCGGAACTGAATCAAATGTTGAAAAACAAAAAGGAGAAGCTTCTGATGCTTTTAAACGTGCAGCGGTTATGTGGGGTGTAGGTAGGTTTTTATATTCTAAAACTATTATAAAGTTACCAGTAAAAGAGAAAGGAAAAGATTATAAAGGTAATCCAAAATATATTCCATATTCAGAAAGTAAACAAGGTTTTGTTTATGGAGATGGTATAACAAAATGGTGTAATCAATTAAGTAAATAGATATGAAAGGATCAAAAGAATTTTTTGAAGAGTTAAGGCACAACGAGGAGTGGTGTAATTGTTTTATGGCTAAAGAAATTTACAACGGTATTGATTTTGAACTAAAGGAACAAATTGTTTTAAATGAAGTTAGACAAAAAAACAAGGAATTAGAAGAAGATGAAAACTATATTAATTTAGTTAAAAAAGTAAGTAAAGCAAAAAAAGAATTAAGAAATTACGAATTTGATAAAAACCATAAATAATGAAAAATAAATTTAAAAAATCTGATGCAAAAGGAAATAAACTGCCAGAAGAAATAGGAAAAGGAATAAACCAAGATCATTTAGAAAACGTGCAAAAACATAGAGGGCTTGAAACAACAGTAAGTTATAGAGCTAAACAAGGTGATGTTATGGATTTTCAATTAACATGCAAAAGAGATGGTTTAAATCCTTCTTTAGTTCTTAGGGAGTTGATGAATAATTATACAAAAAACAACTCATGAAAGCAAATAAAGAAATATTAGTTTTAATTATAGGCGTGTTAATTTTATACTGCTTATACGAAACTAAACAGAGAAGAGAATTAGAGCGTTTTAATTGCGATTTAAGAGCCTCAAACAAAAGAACTGATAGTTTACACGTTTACCAATCTGAAAGGCTTTTATATTACTCTATAATAAGTATTAAACAAAATGAAATAATAAATAGGTTTAGCAGTAGCAGAAAAGCAAAATTAGAAGATGCTGAATTAATGGAATTACAAACTAAATTAAATTAGATATGAAAGTTTTTTTAGTTAAACAGGGTAACGGATCTTATTTGCCTGCTAATAATTCAGATTATGATTCTTTAAAAAAAATTAAAGTAGGTGCTATTGTTAGTTGTGATATTAAGCAACCTAGAAATATAGGTTTTCATAAAAAATTCTTTGCTCTAATAAATTTAGTTTTTGAGAATCAAGAGATTTATAATAACATAGACCATTTAAGAAAAGAACTAACTAAAAAAGCTGGGTATTACGAAACATACACAAATCATTTAGGAATATTATGTTATGAAGCAAAGAGTATAAGTTTTGCAAAAATGAATCAAGAAGATTTTGAAGATTTATTTCAGCGTTTTTTAGATGCCGTTGAATATATTTTTAAGTTTGATAATCAGATGGTTAAAGAAAATATAGAAAATTTTTATTAAAAATAATTAAACTTTCTTTGTATTGTATTACAAATGTATTACATTTACAAAGTATTAACAATTAAAAACAATAGATATGGATGCAACAATAGAAATTTTAGTAACAGAAATAACCCTACAAAACGAAAGGATAGCAGGTTTAGAGTACACTTTAAGGATGTTAAAAAGTCAATTATTAGATACACATGCTGAGGATAGTGTAATTATAACAATTATTGATAACGGATTAAAAAAATGAAACAATATAACATATTTGGTCTGGTAGATGAAATGGAATATATTGATAATGAATTTAAAATAAAAAAAATGATACCAAAAACACAAAAAGAAGAAGTGCTATTACATTTAATTACTTACAGAACTATTACAAGTTTTGAAGCGATTAAGATGTATAATATAACTCGATTAGCTGATAAGGTTTACCAATTAAGAAAAGAGGGTTGTAAGATAGAAAGCACATTAAAGAAGTTTACTAATAAATACGGTAATACTTCAAGTTATTCAATTTATAAATTTGTAGGATGATTAAAGAAATGAGTTACTGGTCTGCTCCAGAAGTTTTAATAACAAAAATTGTTGAGAAAGATATAGATAAAGATTCTACAATTTTAAAGGTTTGCAATTATTACGGTATTACTTTAGATGAATTAATGAGTAAAAGCCGACTAAGGAAAATAGTAGATGCTAGAAATACTTTATATTACATATTTCATAAATGTTATAAAATGACATCTACAGAAGTTGCTAAAATATTTAATAAAAACCATGCGACTATTTTAAGCGGTGCAAATAAAATAGAGGGTTTTATGAGGTTTGATAAAATATTTAGAAAACAAATTAACAATTTAGTAAATATAGAAACAATTAAATACAATTAAATTATGAAAGTAAGCAAGACCTACACAAGAAAACAAAAATGCATTCTTTGGAAAGATTATAAATTACAAAGAAATAATAAAAACGGAATAAAGTCTTTTGAAAAATATTTAGAACAATTAAATAAATAATTATGAGTGATTTAAAAATTAAAGGGAAAATAGTAAAGATTTTAGAAGTAGAAAAAGGAACTTCAAAAGCTGGTAAAGAATGGCAAAAACAAAACTTTGTTATTGATACTGGAAGCCAATATAATCCAGAAGTTTGTTTTAGCCTATTTGGAACTGAAAAAGTAGAAAACTTTAACAAGTATAATAAGGTAGGTCAAGAGGTTGAGGTTAGTTTTAACGTATCTAGTAGGGAATTTAATGGTAAATATTACCACAATTTAGATGCTTGGAAAGTGTTTAAAGCAAGTGAAGAAAAAGTTTCTCCAGAATTAAATAATAGTGATACTGAAAATGATGATTTACCGTTTTAATTAGTACATTTGTTGTGTGTCTAAGTTTAGCGGCTTTGTTCAACATAAAAAATATAACTATATGCAGATAGTAACAAAATATTTAAGACCTAAAGTTAGTAGATACTGCATTATCGAACGCTTTAGGTATTTTTTTTATGAAAAACATAAAATCAGAGTTATCAACCTTAGATAACCAAGCCTTAACAAAGGTTTATATTAACTCGATTATATGCCTAAAAGAAAGAGGTATATTTTCAGAAGTTAAAAGAAATTCCAAACAATTTAAGAAGAGAAGTTCATATGTTACCAATACATTGTCGCTTGAAAAATTTAAAAAATCTAGATTTGAATTATTTAGGAAAAAGTCAGAAAGTGCCTTATTTGATATAATAGAAAGTGATTGGTCTTATCTGTTTAATGGAAATTATAGTAATGAAAGAAAATTTTATGTGTACTATCATTCTGCACCCAACCTACAAAATGACTGTTATAGAAATGGAGAGAATAAATTATCTTTCATAGGTAGACCATTTTACATAGGTAAAGGAACTGGAGATAGATTGTATTCTAAAAAAAGAAACAGGGTTCATATAAATAAATTACAATCATTGGAGCAATTAGGGTTTGACATTAAATCATGTGCTAATATATTGATAGATAATTTAACTGAATTAGAAGCTTTGGAATTAGAGGCTAAATTAATTACGTTTCTGGGATGCTCTAATGAACTTACTAAGAAAAAACATTTTAATGGTGATTATGGGGGATATCTAGTAAATACAGACATAAGCCAAAGACCTAAATGGATTGACGAACAATTAAAAAAACGTTAGCCATGAAGAAAACCAAAAGAAAAGGATTTAATTTTTTTAGAAGTTATTACGATGTTTTTAATGAACTTGAAAATGATGATAAATTAGCATTTATCGAAGCATTACTAGATAAACAGTTTTTAGGAATTAATCCAACTGACCTAAAAGGGTTGGCAAAGTTTGCTTGGATAAGTCAAGTAAATTCAATTGATAGTCAGGTAAAGGGTTATGAAGATAAAACAGGGGTAAAATTAGCCCCTACTGTAGGGGGGTCTGAAAGGGTAGAAAACACCCCTACCGAACAAGTACAAGTAGAAGTAGAAGAGAAAGGGAAAGTACAAGGCGTATTCTCACCCGAACAATTTTTATCTTGGTTTAATGATTCAAGAACTAAACTACTACAAAAACCATCTAACAGTAATTACTTAAGCAGTGTAGATAAAAACTATTTAGAAATACTTACAAACCGATACAAAGGAGAAGACTTTGGGAAAGCATTTCATAACCTTTGTAATGATAAATGGGCTAATGAATCTAATCAAATAATTCCTAAACACTTTTTAAAGCCTGAAAACTTTGATAAGTATCTACAAATAGAACAAAAACCCTTATTAACTAAAAAACAAAAAATAAATAGAGGGTGGGCAATATAAAATTAAAAATTATGATAACAAGAGAAGAATATAACAAATCATTAGATATTGTGGAGGCTTATCACAAGCAAATATTTTTTAATAAAGACAATGAAAGTAAAAAAACTCCTTTGTTGGAATGGGATAAATTACAAGATTGCAGTAGTAGATTAAAATACGCAATAAAAAGGTTATATTGGTGGGAATACGAACTCAACAAAACCTCTTTTATAGAAAATTTGACTTGGAAACAGTTTGCTAGAATACCACGAGCTGGAAAAAAAACTTGGGATGAGTTTACTAAATTAAGAGGTTACTAGCTTTTAAGATGTAAAATTTAACAATTGTTATAAATAAAAAATTATGATAACTAATCAAAACGAAATAAATCAATATTTACAGGATTATCATGCTGGAAGAATATCAAAAGGTTTAGATACTGGATTAGCAAAGTTAGATGATGGAATAAGATTTAAAAAAGGTCAACTAACAATTATAAACGGTTTAGATAACGTAGGAAAAACAATTTGGATTTTGTGGTATTTTTTAACTTTATCAAGAAAACATAATTTAAAATGGTGTATTTATTCTGGAGAAAATAAAGCTGGTCAATTAGTAAGGCAATTAATACAATTTTATACTGGACAAAGATTGCAAGACATGGAATTAAGCGAAGTTTTTAAAGTAGAATTAATAATCTCTGAATGGTTTGATTTTGTAGATAATAAAAACTTTTACAAATCTAAAGAGCTATTAAAAATATTTGATGACGGTAATTATGATGGCTGTTTAATTGATCCTTTTACTGGACTAGATAGAGAGTTTACTCATTCAGCAAATTATCAATTTTTGAATGAATGTATAAACTTTTGCATGAGTAAAGATATTTCTGTTTATGTAAATACTCATGTAACAAGTGAGGCTTCAAGGAGATTATATCCAGAGGGACATGAATATGCTGGTTATAATATGCCACCTAGAAAAAGTGAAAGCGAAGGAGGACAGCCATGGGGCAATAGACCGCATGATTTTATAACACTTCATAGATTGTTAGGACATCCATTAAGAAAATATACTACTGAACTCTATGTAAGAAAAGTAAAAGATACTGAAACGGGGGGTGAAGTTTCCGCAATAGACGATCCATTAGATTTTGAATTTAATAGCGGTTTAGGTTTTACAATGGATGGTCAAAATATATTAAACCAAACTAAAAAAAATGATTTAGAATTAAAACCTTTGCCTAAGTCTGATGAATTTGGACAATATGAAGGAGCACCATTTTAACGCTAAAAATAAAGAACGTATGGAAAATAGAAAACGAATTATTGAATTACTAACGGCAGTTAGATACACGACAAACGACATTGAAAAAGTAGCAGATGAAATATGTTCTTTATTTAATGTTGTAGGGCAAAGCGAACAGTTAAAATTGTTCTACAAATATTTAGTCAAGCAAGGGTTATCGCCTGATATAGATGATGATTTTTTACAACAACAAATAGATAATTTTAATTGACTACAACGCCCCTTGTATGGCGCGTTGCCTATCACGGATTAACAACAAAACAACTTGATTATCATATTATGAAAAATATTAACGACAAAAACGAAAAGCAATGTGCTATACAAAATGTTAGCGGTTTGTTGCAGCCAATTAGTGCAGTGATGGAATTTGCAGAATGGTGTAAAGAAAACAATGAAATGTTAAACAAAAAAGGCTGTGATGTGCTAGGATGTGTAAAAGAGTGGGAGTTTTCCCTTATGTATTCTAGCAATAACCGCTAACGCCCCTTGTATGGTGTCGTTGTGAGGAACGAACTATGCACTATACAAATTGTTGTGTGTATGTGCGGAATTTTAACAGATAAAATAAATTAAAATGATAAAAGCGAGTATAGAAAACAAGGAACTATTAAAACACCCTACTCATGAGAAAAAACTAAGGTCAGCTTTAAATAGGATTGCTAAAGCGTGTAAAGAAATAGTAGATATGGATTATTGTATATATGTATCCGCACACGGGAACATAAATGTAATGAATGTCGATGACGCACCTCATTCAAACAACATTGATTTTGAGCATTACCAAATAGTTGCACAAACAAGCGTAGAGAGAATGGATTGTGGTGATTGGTAGCATTGCACACAACGTATTGCAGATAAACGTAGTAAAACCTTTGAATTATGAAGCATAATAACAAATACACAGAAATTATGAAGCAATTAAATTACAAGCCAATAGGAAGCGTTTTATTACGTTTATGTGGTGTTGTGAGTATGTTTAAAATTATAATGGCAATACTTATTTTTATTTGCCTAAGATTAGCCTTTGCAATAGCGATTGGAGAAAAGTGTATAGGTTGCTAATTTTATATTACTTACAACAACGGGATATAAAACACTAATGTGTAACATAATTGTTTAAGCACTTATAAGTAAAGGGTATTTATGTTGCACAAATAAATAAAACAGGAATACCGATTAATCTAAATAATAAATTATGGCAAAGATAAAGAATAACGGAAAAAGTGATTATTTAGGAATGTTGATTAATGACACTTTCTTGACTGGTCAATCAGAATTATACAAAATAAAGTTTTCTGAAACAGGTGATAATAAATATTTAGAAAAAATGAATCAATTTCATGTAACTGTAAAATGTTTCAGACACATGAGAGAAAAGATAATAGAATTGTATAAAGAAAATAAAGAATTAAAAAAACAAATAAAAAGTTTGTAGGTTATAAATAAATAACTATATTTGAAGTCTTAAGTGACGTAGGAAATCACAAAAAATTTATTTAAAGCCTTAGTATATTAGAAAGCCTTTCCTACGTGGCTACTTTTAGAACGGGCTTTTTAATGATATTGTAATAGTAGTAGAGGTTGCTGTAATGAGAAGTTGGTATCGAATCCTTGAAACATAGGTTGGTCATAGCGTAGGTTCGAGTCCTACCCTCTATTACTTATTACAGCTTGTATAACGCTCCTTGTATGGTGCGTTGACACTAAAATAAATTAATAACTTAATAGATAAACAAATGAAAAGATTTAAAACACTTATTAGCTATACATTATATACTTTATTAGTTGCTTTTCTTTTTTGTGGTTGTTCAGAACACGAGCAAAAAATGAGAGTAAAAGAAGTTGAACAATGGCAAGTAGTAGAATATGACAGTTGCGAATATGTGATTGGATTTAGAAAAATGGCACATAAAGGAAATTGTAAATACTGTATAGAACGAAGCAAAAAATAATTGCAACTAACGGTAGGTGTAACAAGCGTTTTAATGCTTGGTTACATGATGTTAGGCTTAGTTAATCTAAATAATAATTTATGAAATCAGAGGAAATATTAAAAATGAACGAGAAAAGATTTGTTTCTCATTCTACTGGGATAATTTGTGCTAAATGTGGTGGAGAGTTTAAAATAAATAATAGGCATAAATTACCGTTTACATTTGAGAAATTAAATGATAAAATAGGTAAGATTTATATGCCTTGCCCTAAATGCGGTGAAGAATATGATTTAGGAATATGTACACATAATTAAGCCCAAACGGAATAAGAAAATCAAACGCTTATCTAAAAATTAATATTGGAGGTCAATTAATGGCAATAAAAGGAATAAGACATAATAATTTACCTTTTTAACATGGCTAGATGAAAAAGTATAAAAAAGTTTATTTTAATTATTATGATTATATTGAGCAAGATATAATACTTTGCGAAGTATGTAGTTCTGTTGCTGTTGACATTCACCACTTAACAGCTAAAGGAATGGGAGGCAGTAAAACAAAAGATTATATTGAAAATTTAATAGCAGTTTGCAGAAGTTGCCATGTAAAATGCCATTCAAGTATAGAGTTTAATAATAAAGCCAGGGAAATACACAAAACTAATTTATGAAAATAGACATTAAACCATTATCAGTTAATAAATGCTGGAAGGGGAGGCGGTTTAAAACTGATGAGTATAAGAAATACGAAAAAGATGTTAGATTCTTATTAGGATCACTAAAGATACCTAACCCTCCTTACAAAGTGTTTTACACTTTTGGGTTCAGTAGTGCTTCCAGTGATATTGATAATCCAGTTAAACCATTTCAAGATATATTATCAAAAGAATATGGATTTAATGATAAATTGATATTCGAAATGAATGTTAAGAGGGTAAAAGTTAAAAAAGGTAATGAGTTTGTTGAGTTTACAATTACAGAATTAAAAAAGGATTAAAAGTATTTTATAAACTGAAAATAAAAAATTTAAAATGAAAAATAATTTAATATACTACATAGCAGTATTGAATGGTAATTATGTAATAAAAAACTGCTCAAAATATTGCAATAAAACTAAAACGGGAAGTTATAGGTTTAAGACAATTGGATTAGCTTACAAGAAAGTTAAAGAACTAACAATAATATAATAACTAAATTTAATACTATGAAAAAACTAATACTAATACTAGGAATAATAACATTTTCTTGTACTCAAGAAGAAAGCCTACCAGCACCACAAGTAACACAACCAACAACCAACACACATACAATAGTGTATAACCTTGAAGGAACTTATAATTGTTATAACTGGGTAGCAGATCAAACAACTGGAATTACTACACACCTGGAAATAGATATGCATACCCAAACACAAACAAATATATCATTTACATTAAATCAATACCTAAGTTCTGGTATGGTCCAACTAATAAATTCTAGGTCCGCATCAATTGATAGTAATTACTTTGATACTGGAGCAACATTAATGAGCCAAAGGTATAAAGGTTATTTAGTTAATGATAGTACGTTAAGAGTAACAGAATATGCAATAGGTGCAACAGGACAAACTAAAGACTTTATAAAAGAATGAACAAACTCAAATTAGCAGCAATAGCAGCAATTTTAATAGGGGTTTCTTTAGCAGTTTTTATTAGTTGTATAATTTTAAGTAATTTTATAAAT
>Ga0310342_100000142_pt1 | contig 35411 bp, 49 predicted proteins | sample S15DNA20500_MG_FD_206155 | JGI IMG/M metagenome (GOLD analysis project Ga0310342, IMG submission 206155) | Marine microbial communities from station ALOHA, North Pacific Subtropical Gyre - S1503-DNA-20-500_MG | ecosystem: Environmental > Aquatic > Marine > Oceanic | place: Pacific Ocean: North... | reverse complement strand
GACGGGTCTTCCGACGGGTCTTCCGACGGGTCTTCCTCCGGACTCCCCGGTGGTGCGGGAGATGTATAAAACGCATTGCGAGCACAGGGCGGCCAGGGGGTTACCCCCCCAAATACTCTCACCTCGCCTCTGCGCTGCCGCTCATGCCTGGTCATCCGAACAGCGACGGCGGGGACGGATGGAACACAGTGGGATGCGAGCGGCCGAGAACGTGGCATGGGGGTATCGCTCCGGCCCGGCGGCCGTTCGCGGCTGGATGGGGAGCCCAGGCCACCGCGCGAATCTCTTGGGTCCTCATACGCACGTTGGGTTTGGCGTGGCTGGGTCCTATTACACGAGTTTGCACAGCGGTAGTGCTGCCCTGGGTAAGCCGCGGGCGCCCGGTGCGTCGAAGTCCAGGCGGAAGCGAATCCGGAGGTTCCGGGGCTTCCGCGGGAGGCGGCTACCTTGAAAGGTTGTGACTGGGAATAAATATCAATGCCCCCTAGTACAAACGGGAACAAGAAGAAGCCCACGGCCGTGCTGAAGGCCGAGGGGAAATACCAGAAAGCTTGGCACGGGGACCGTACGCACGAGCCGCAACCGGGCGGTGAGCCGAAGCCCACGGGCAAGCTGGACTGGCACGGAAAACAGCTCTGGGGCCGAGTCGTCCCTATGCTGGTTAGCTTGGGGATAGCGACCCAAGCGGACTCAGACGCTTTGAGTGATCTTTGTAGATGGTATAGTCTATATCGTAAGGCGTCCGATAAGGGGGATGTTAATAAGGCCACGGCTGCGTACAAGCAGGTAAAAATGTTGTACGAGATCTTTGGCCTGACTCCAGGCGGGCGCGCGGGACTATCCATCACCTCCGGCGCAACGACTCTTGATCGTTTCCGATCCCCCTCAGGACCCCCCCAGTGATATCGCGGGTTATGACCCATGCGACTTCGTCGGCGAGTGGTTTTGGGATCCCGACCGTGCTGATCGGGCGGTCAGCTTCGTCGAGACGATTCTTGTGCACGTCAAAGGTCCTCGGGGAGGCCAGCCCTTCTTGCTCCAGGACTGGCAGCGGGATCTGGTCCGTACCATGTTTGGCTGGGTTGATTCTGACGGGATGCGCCGGTATAGGCTAGTTTGGGTCGAGGTTCCCAGAAAAAACGGAAAAACGACCCTGGCCGCGGCCATTGCGCTCTTGGTCCTCTTTTGTGATCAGGAACACGGCGCCGAGGTGTATAGCTGTGCATCAACCCGGGAGCAGGCTTCGCTCTGCTTTAACATATCGTCCCAAATGATCCGGAAGCCCAAGACGTCGATCCTGGAAGAGCACTGCGTGATACGCAGCTCCCAGAAAACGATCCGGCTCAAAGAGGACGATTCCTTCTACCGCGCCATCCCGGCCGAGGTGGAGTCCGCGTGGGGGTATAACGCCTCGTGCGTGATCGCCGACGAGGTCCACGCCTGGGGTTTACATGGGCGGGAGTTCTGGGAGGCGATGCAAACGTCTCAGGGTGCTCGCTCTCAGGCGCTCACCCTGGCCATCACAACGGCTGGATTCGATCGCAATAGCATATGTTATGATCTGCACTCCGAAGCCCTTAGGGGGCGGGATGGGGGGCTTAAGGATGATCGTATGCTCCCCTGTGTCTATGCTGCCGAACAGGATGACGACTGGACGGATCCGGCGGTGTGGCAAAAGGCCAACCCTGGTTTTGGCGTCTCGGTGATGGAGGAGTATATCCGGCGGGAATGCTGGCGAGCCAAGCGCCAGCCCAGTTACGAGAATACGTTTCGCCGGCTCCACCTTAACCAGTGGACTAGCCAGGAAAATCGGTGGATTTCGATGGGGCATTGGCGACGATGTCCCCGCGAGACGATGGACATTCCGGAAAAGTCCTTTTGCTTTGGCGGGTTGGACTTGGCCACGAGTGTTGACTTGTGTGCATTTAGCTTGGTATTCCCGCAAGACGACGGGACGTTTATCGTGCAGATGAGGTTTTGGATCCCCGAAGAAAAGGTGGACGACGCGGCCCTGACGGATCGCGTGCCATACCGGCAATGGGCCAAGGAGGGTTGGATCGAGGTTGTGCCGGGCGCTTCAATAGATTTCGATTTCGTCCACACGCGGATCGAGGAGGATTGCGAGCGATACCAGGTTAAGGGGATTGGATTCGACCCGTGGAACGCCGAAGCAACTAGGCAACACCTAGAAAAAAAGGGGATCAAGATGGTCAAGCTCCGGCAGGTATACGCTGACCTGGCCGAGGCTTGCAACCTACTGGAGAAGACGGTGGTAGATCACGCACTTAGGCACCAGATGAATCCGATCCTGGAGTGGAACGCCGACAACGTGGCGGTGCAACCCGACCAGTATGGAAACAACAAACCTGTTCGGCCGGTGGGTCTTAGCGATCGGTACAAGATCGACGGGGTGGTTGCGTTGCTGATGGCACTGAGCCTGGCCGTAAGACTGAAAGGGCCGAGCATTTACGAAACTCCAGGACAACTTGCTATTTAAGAGGTGGTGGCGGTGAATAATCCTTGGCTCGTCGTGGCTTTTTGTGGGGCTACAGTAGCCCTCCTGGGGGCCTATACCTACGCTCCCGCACTAGGATTCCTGACCTTAGGCGTCATAATGGCTGTAATGGGCCTTCGGGGGTATCAATCCGGCCAGTCCGGTACACCTACGCGCAAGAAAACCTAAATGCTCTCCGTGATTGATTCCGTAATCAGCGAATACTTTGGTCCTACCAATACGACGACCCTAGCCAATCCCGATGAGTGGTTCATGGATTGGGTAACCCCCGGGGCTTCTGATTCGGGTATCCGGGTGAACGGTACGTCAGCGATCGAGTCGGGGGCTGTCTATCAGGCCTTGACTGTGATCGGTGGGGACGTGGGCGCGATGCCGTTAGAGTTATTCCGGCGGGTTGGTCGATCTAAGGAGCTGGCCGAGGGCCACCCCTTAAACGATCTTTGGTTGGCTCCCCATCCGGAGCTTACTCGTCAGATGTTTTTAGAGACGCTCACCCAGTGGGCGCTACTTTGGGGCAATGGTGTGGCCCTGATTCAGCGCGACGGCGCTAACCGTCCTGTTGAGTTACTCCCACTCCTGCCTGACCGTACGTTCGTGCAGCGGGACCTGGACACAGGGGATCTGTACTACCTGACGACTATCGATAAGCGTCGGGTTGCGTTCCCCAAGGAGGATATTTTCCACATCCCGAATCTGGCCATGGATGGGGTGTGGGGAAAGAGTGTGTTTGAGGCGGCGAGGAACGCGATTGGCTTAGATATGGCGATCGAGAAGAGCGGGAATAAGAGCTTTTCGAATACACAATCCCCAGCAGGCGTGGTCACCCACCCAGAAACGATGTCTTCTGACGCGCGGAAGGAATTCCGGCGGGAATGGCGGGAAATACACGGAGGGATCGATAACACCGGCCGCGTGGCTCTCCTGCAAGAGGGTGCGACGTTCCACCGCTTGGCCGGGTCAAATGTGGACTCGCAGCTTGTCGACGCTTTGCAGAAGTCCCCAGCCCGCGTGGCTCCGTTTTTCAATATCCCACTCCACAAACTGGGTGTCCTGGAGCGAGCGACTTTAAACAATATCGACGCTTTAGAGCGTACGTATCTATTCGGGACGCTTTGGCGCTGGCTGTGCCGATGGACGGCCGAATCTGATCGGAAGTTGATGTCACCCAGGGACAGGGGCACGCGGCGGCTATTCCATCGGTTCGACGCCTCGAAGCGGACGATGGGCGATCCCCTGGTTAGATCCCAAATCCACGAGGCGAGCATCCGTGGTACGTGGATGTCGCCTAACGAGGTGCGGGACCAACTAGACATGCCGCCACGCGAGGGCGGGGATAGCTACGATAACCCCACAACGACTCCAGGCGGCGCCGCTGGTTCTCCGGCAGAGGAGTCGGGTGGTAACGCGGCCACGGCCCAAGTCAAAGAGGCGGCGATATACGCGGCCACGGAGGCGGCTGCAAGGGTGGTTAGCCTAACCGATCGGGCTATTGTTCGCTTCGCCAAGAAAAACTCTGCGGAGTCGGATCCCGAATGGATTGCAGCAGCATACGAGTCCTTACGCGATCAGGTACAGTCTATGTTGGCTCCCCCCCACGCGGTTTGTGCTGCCTACGTCGGCGCGGATCCGTCCCCATCGGGGATCGCGGCGGAGTACGTCTTGGATGCCGCGGGGTTCATTCGCGCTAGCTTGTCCTGTTGGTCGGGGTCTGGCTCGATTGACGATGTTATAAAAGGTTTTACGAATTCTAAGTCGGGTCGCGTTGAATCTTTGGCGTCTAAAATATCCCTGGGGATTTAACGATGATCCTATCCGCACTTCCTGGGGGCTGCCGTGGAAGATATCGACGCGCTGAGGGTTGAGATTGAAAGGTTGAATGAGGGTTTAACGCGGATCGACGAGGGGCTAAGTCAAAGGTTGGATTCGCTCAGTAATCGCTTCGGTTTGTTGGAAGACCATATGACTGGTAGGGACGCAGATAATCCCGGATTATTGATCCGGATCGATCGTCTAGAACAGACAGAAAAGGCGAGCGTGGCCCAGATGCGTTTTATGTGGGCGTCGATATCAACGATCGTGATCGCAATAGCCTTGAGCTTATTAGGGGTGACGTAATGCACGAAGCATGGCCGCGGTTCCGGTATCCGGAAAACTTGGCGGAGCCGGTGGAACTGTTAATTTACGACGTGATAGGTTTTTCTGGCGTAACGGCGGAGGAGTTCACTGCGGAGCTTTCCGCGGTTCCCGCCGGGCGTGGCGTTGTGGTTCGGATAAACTCGTTCGGTGGCCAGGCGTTCGACGCTATGGCCATCTACAACCGGTTGCTGGACCGCAAGAAGCGGGGGACGGTGGCCACGGTGATTGACGGCGTTGGGGCCTCGGCAGCTTCGGTGATCTTCCAGGCCGGCGACACACGGACGATGAACGCCGGAACGGAGATTATGATCCATGAGGCGCAAAGTCTGCGCGCTGGCACGGCTGCCGATCACCGGAAAGAGGCCGACTTACTGGAATCCGTAAATGCGAATATTGCAGAGATTTATTCCGAGCGTGTGACAATTGAGCCCTCGGACGTTGCGGAGCTCATGACGGAAGAAACGTGGATGTCGGCGGCTCTGGCTATTGAAAGGGGCTTTGCGGACGATTCCGGGGCGTCCTCTGCCATTGCTGCCTGTGCCGGGTTTGAACTGTCTGGACTGAAGCGGCGGCCCTCTATGGCCCAAGCGAACGACTCCCGCGAGTTGACTCGCGAGGTGACGCGCAGGGCTCATGACACGAGGGTCCGGGAGCTGGAATTAAAGCGGAGGGGCTTGACTCAACTAGGGGGTTCGGTCTAGTTTTAAAGTAGTGGCCTGGCCGTAGTCCGTCGACTGGGGACTGCCGCTATCTGATGGAATTCGCATACTAGCGATCTGGCTTGCGTTCTATCGCCAACGATGGAGCGTTTCTTCATGCGCTCCTTCACCAATTTTCAACCAATTGGGGAGGCGCTACTATGCCAGCCACACTAAAAACATCCGGCCAATTGCGCGAAGATCAGCAAGAGTTGCTTGATGAAGCGCAGGCCATCAATGCCGCCGCGGAGGGTGACTCCCGCGAGCTGACGGAAGAGGAAGACGCCCGGTACATGTCCATCATGGAAGAGGGTGGGCTAGTCGATGGCATCGTGTTATCGATCGGCAAGGCTGAGAAGCGAGAGAAGGCAAAAGCTCGTCTTGTCGCCTTGCGGTCCGATGCGGCTAAGCCTAACCGGGCGGCCAGGACGCATGCGGACGCATCTGACGGCTATTCGGGTGGGATCTCGCTAGAACCACGGATCAAGGCCTGCGGGGCGCTCAGGTCGTTTAAAGGCCCTTCCGCGGCCGAAGACGCCTACGTTTCCGGCCGGGTTATCTTGGCCGTTGCCTTCGGCCATCAGGGATCGAAGGAGTGGTGCGAGAACCACGGCGTGAGCCTTGCCGTTGAAGAGAAGGATAACACGACGGGCGGTGTTTTGGTTCCTACTGAAATGTCGACGTCGATTATCAATCTCCGTGAGGAGTTCGGGGTTGTTCGCCGGAGTATGCGAGTATTCCCGATGGCTTCTGATAATCAGAATATCCCTCGCCGGAAGACGGGCGTAACTGCCTATGCGGTTGGTGAGGGTATTGCGATTACGGAAAGCAACCCAACTTTCGACGTTGCTAACGTGACAGCGAAAAAATGGGGTGTGCTGTCGCTAATCAGTTCCGAGATTGCTGAGGATGCGATTATTTCCTTAGCTGATTTTGTGGCCGAGGAAATGGCGCTGGCTTTCGCGGATAAGGAGGATGACGCCATGTTCAACGGAGATGGTACTTCGACCTACCACCAAGTCTTCGGGATTACTCAGAAGATTGACGATGGGACCCACACGGCAGGCGTAATTGACGCTGCTACGGGTAACGATTCGTTTGAGGATCTCGACCTGGCCGACTTCGAAAAGGCGGTGGGATCTCTTCCCGAATTCCCTGGTATCAATCCGCGGTGGTATATTTCCCGCGCGGGTTATTACGCTTCGATGGCCCGGCTTGTCTATGCTGCTGGAGGAAATGACCGGGATGACATCGAAGGCGGAACGGGTCGCCAGTTCTTGGGGATCCCGGTTGTTATCTCCCAAAAGCTTAATAGTACGTTGGGCACAGACGCCAGTACGATTAAGTGTCTATTGGGTGATCTGGATATGTGCGCTAGCTTCGGTGAACGCCGGGGCTTCACTTTTGATTCTTCGACTTCGTACAAGTTCAACACGGATCAAATCGCAGTGAAGGCCACGACGCGATTCGGGATGGCTGTACATTCGCTTGGTGACAACACGGACGCCGGCCCGATGTTGGGTCTTAAAACGGCTGCGTGACTTTAAAACCCCATTGGGAGGAAATGAGCGATGCAAGAATCTCAATCCGGACTTACTTCCGTTCTCCTGGCGCCTCAGGCCATGACGAATAGCGCCACCGTAACTGCCAACCTAGACACTCGCGGTGCGGACTATGCCGAGATCACCGTTAACTTGTCGGCTGAGGTTAACACCAACGCTATCGGTCCGACTCTTAGTCTGTTGGAGTCGGACGACACGGTGGTAACTAACTTTTCAACGGTGGTTGCTGATGTAACGGCCAAGGACATTACCGCGGCAACGTTCCATCAGTGGCACGTTGACAGTCGCCAGGTTCGCAAACGCTACTTGCGTCTGAGTGTCTCGACGGAGACAACGACGAACGACGACGTTACGGTTGGTGCAACTGCCCAACTGTATCGTCAGGATGAGGGTTTAGCACAATCCACAAATCTCGTGGTTGTTGTTTAAGGCTGCAAAGCCCTCCCCTGTTTATTCGTCTTTACTGGGGGCTTGGACCCCCTTACCCCCAAAGATGGCGGGTAAGGGGGAGGGTCTTTTAAAATCAAGGGGGTTTAGCATGTCGACAACAGCTACGGCTACATCTAAGAAGCCTTTTTTGAATATTGGAAGCGGCGGAGTCCATCTAGGGAACGAGTGGGAAAATGCGGATATTGCAGACGGTACGGACATTCTTGACCTCGAATGCTTCGAGTCCGGATGGTTTAAGAAGATCCGTGCGTCTCATGTCTTAGAACATTTGTCATTCAAAGAGGTTTCAAGAGCGCTCGAACAAATCATGAGCGTTCTGGAACCGGGCGGTGTCCTGGAGATAAGCGTCCCCGATTTTGTCCGGATAATACAGATCAAAGCCCACGATGAAAATTGGCGGTTCTATTTGATGGGCGGCCAAACCGATGAACACGACTTTCACAAGAGCGTGTGGACGGTATCGACGTTGACGCGTGCGCTCGAGGATGCGGGTTTCGAGGGGATCGGGTCTTGGCGGGGAGATGCTCGGGATACTTCTTCGCATGCGTGTAGCGCAAATCTCGTGTGCCGCAAGCCGGAGGACGATCTCCGACTCCCGGGACATCGCACGGGGGCGCCACAGGAGTCTGAGAAAATCAAGGTAGTGGCTGTAATGTCCCTACCGCGGGTTAGCTTCACGGATCACTGGGGACACACGATTGATGCGCTGTCCAAGTTCAATATTCCTATATGGCGATCTACGGGGGTCTTCTGGGGCCAATGCATGCAGCGATTGTTCGAAAAGGCCTTGGCATCGGGTTTGGATTGGATCCTAACGATCGATTACGATACCGTCTTCACCCAGGAACAACTGGATCATTTAATCGGAACGTTTGGGCGAAATAAGAAGATCGATGCGCTCTGTGCAATTCAAGCTCGCCGTAAAGGCGGGACGGTACTTGCGGTGCGAAAAGGCAATACGGAACTCCCAATAGATGGCGGTCCTCAGCAGATTGATACGGGACATTTCGGCCTGACGCTTATTCGGGTGGATGCTCTCAAGGATCTTCCGAAGCCTTGGTTTGCATCGAAGCCTGACGAGTCGGGCGGCTGGGATGAAGGGCGGATTGATGATGACATCTGGTTCTGGCACCAATGGCGGGAGAATAAGCGGACTCTCTATATGGATACTGGTTGTAAGGTTGGCCACCTTGAGATTTGCGCGCATGATTTTGACGATAATTACGACCACGAATTGATTACCGTTCCTGAGTGGCGTGAAAGGTATATGAGAGATGGCTCAAATGGAGACGGTTAAGCTCCTAAAGGACTGGAAGGGTTACCGCAAAGGCGAGACGGTTAGGACTTATCCCGGCGTGGCGAATCTATTGACAAGCAAGTTGAGGATTGCCATCCCGGTTAAGGAGGTGAAGCGTGCCGATAAGCATCGTAACCCCCGCAACAAATGACCCGGTGACGTTGGCGGAGTTCAAGGCCCATGAGCGCATCACGCACACCGAAGAGGATGGCGTGATTGCTAAGAAGATCTCTGCGGCTACGCAGTTCGTCCAGGCGATTTCGGATAGGCAGCTGGTTGACGCAACTCTTAAAGAGGTTTTCGAATGCTGGCCGAGTAAGAGACTTATTCACCTCGGCCGTCCTCCCGTCGACAGCGTTTCGTCGGTGAAGTATTACGACACCTCGGCGACTCCCACGTTAACCACGATGTCCACGGATGATTACCGTGTGTATACGTTTCAGGATCAGCCAGGAATCTTAGAGATCGACGAGGATACCGTATTGCCTGATCTGGACGATAGGATCTACCCGATCGAGGTGACTTTCGTAGCCGGCTACGGTGCGCAGGCTGCCGTTCCCGAAATCTACAAAGAGGCGATCCACCTCGTGGCCGCGGACTATTTCAACAATCGTGAGGACGGGGAGTATCGCCTGCTGGATCGTACGCGGCGCAGGGCCGAGGCTTTGGTGGGTGCTAAGGCGTGGGGATCTTACGCATGAGCAACACGATGCGGATAGGCGCCGGCGAACGCACGCAGTTTTATCACGTCGAAAATAAGACAAACACGGGACGCGATGAAGTAGGCGACACCACGGAGCCGGAGTGGACGAAGTACGTGGAGATTTGGGCCAAGGAGGATGGCAACTTGGCTGGACAGGAGCATCAAGTTGCAGCCAAGCAGGTAGCTGAGGCGACGCATCGATTGACGTTCCCCTATGTGGCTGGCCTCGGCCACGATATGCGGTTCCGGCAGCCAGCCACAGGCCGAGTCCTGGGGATCGTCCACATCAAGAACGACTTTGGCGAGAATATCCAACACGTGGTCTGGGCGAAGGAAGGGCTTGGTGCCTAATAACATAAAGTTTGAGATCAAGGGTCTACCGGAGGTGACACGGGTTCTTCGCAAGCTTCCCGCGAGGCTAGCTAAGAAAGTCTTCCGCAAGGCCACGGCGGCTGCTGCTAAGCCGATCCGTAAAGATATGCGGAGTTTGTATCGACAAAATGCTAACGACACTGGGAACCTGCGTAGGTCTGTTGGTATTCGCATAAAGACATATCGCCGGACGGGTGACGTTATCGCCGTAATTGGCGCTCGCAAGGCTCCCAAGTTTACGATAGGTGGCCAGACGGCTGCAAAATATGCCGTGGGAATTGAGCGGGGATGGAGGAACAGGACCCCGAAGCCTGTCGTGCGCATCGCTCTTGTCCGCGGTAAATCGCGGTTTGTGGAAGATTTCGTAAGTGCTTTAGGAAACAATGTGGCGAGGGAAGCGGTTAAGGACGTCGACGTTCGGAAGGCCTTGTCTGTCAAGTGAGTGATCTTTGCCATGGCTGACATCGAAGCCTCTATCTTTATGCGAATCTCGGGGTCTAGCGATCTCCATAAACACATAGGGGCAGGTAGCGCCTCTAGGGTGTACCAGGGACGTCTCCCCCCTGGTTGCGAGTATCCGGCGTTGAGGAGCAACCTATTAGCGCAGGAGTCGGCTGGGACGCATTTAGGGGGCAATACGGGCGAGACACGGAGCACGTGGCAGTTTGATTGCTACGCCGAGACAGCCAAGGAGCGGCGGGACATGAAAAACGCTCTGATTAAAACGATGATCGGTCAGGACAACGGACGAGGTGACTGGGCGGGAATCCAAGTTCACGAGGTCGTTTTGGAGGACGTGGCCCACGAACCGTATATGCCGGATCACGCGGGTAGTTCCGAGGGCACTTTATCGACGTCTGTCACAATGGGAATCCATCACGAAGAACCTAGTCTTGTTTGGTAGGAGGAAAACGAATGGCAGATTTATCAATCACTGCTGCAAACGTTCTGCCGGTGGACGGCGTGGGGAAGAATACGGCCACGGGCACATCGGCCGGCATTATCACTGCGGGTGAGCCGATCTACCTGGCATCGGCGAACAGCAATAAGGTCACGAAGTGTGAGGCCGACGATACCGCCGCCGCCGCGGCTTGCGTGGGGATCGCGATAAACGACGCCGCGGCTAGCCAGTCCGTAACATACTTAAAGAGCGGTAACCTTGACATAAACGCGGTCGCGACGAAGGGGACTGTATACGTCGTCAGCGCGGCGGCCGGGAAAATTGCTCCCGTGGCCGATCTGGTTTCTACTAACTTTGTAACGATTTTGGGCGTTGCTTCATCCACGACCAGGATCAACATAAAACTAAACGCTACGGGCGTTGTTGTCTAAAGGAAAATTTAACATGGCTAATACTGGTAACACTTCGTCGCTTGCGTTTGCGTCATCTTCTTGGGCTCCGAGTTTCGAGGTTATGACGCCTCCTGGCTACACGAAGGAGGTGATCAGGGATAGTCACTTAGGAACGACAAATTTTCACACGACGGTTCCCTCCGACTTGGTAGAGCTCGATCCTATGACGGTGTCTTTTCAGTTTGACGGAGAGCTGGCGAGCATCCCGATCACGGCCGCCGATGCTGCGGAGTCTGTGACGCTTACTTTTCCCGTCATTGCTCCTGATACAAATGGGCCTACGCTTGTCGGTACGGCGTTCCTGACTAACTTCCAACCGGGTGATCTCACTAACGACGATAAGATTATGGCCGAGGCTACTTGGCAGTGGGATGGAAAAACAGAACCCGTATGGGCTCCGGGGAGCTAGGTTATGTCTATCGAAATACATGAACACTCGTCGAATGACATCATTCGACGGCTGAATGCCAAGGACGGCAAGAAACGAGATCTTATGGTGGACATGGTGGAGGTCAGTAATCGAGAGCAATGGCAAGGAAAAGAGCGACTTCGTAGGCTCGGGTATTTCTCGCTCCCCGGTCAGCATATAACCCTGGTGGCCGATACTACCTGGGAGCAGCGTATGCGCGTTATGGCGATGGTGTGTGATAGGTATGGTGGTTTTTCTGTTTGCCTTACGGTGCCCACCAGGACAACCCCGCTACACCCATCGATTGTTGATACGGTGCCGAAGGACCAAAGGAACATAACGTTCGATGAATATTTAAAGATGGCACGTGAAATAGATGCTCCTGTCCCAGTTGCGACAGTTTCAAATGGAAAAGGGGGTAACGATGGCGAAGATGCTAACGGCGGATGAGATACTTGGAGTTAAGCTTAGGGGGGAGGTGGTGGACATGACGCCGCACGGCTGGTCCGGTTCTGTCGTAGTGCGGCAGATGTCCAGCATGGAACAGGCCGAGTTTTTGTATTTGTATGGTTTGCGCGTCGAGAATCTCTCGAAGGACACAGGCGATCCCAAGGACATGCGGGGTATGAGCGAGTGGATGGCTTGCCGATGCATTGTCGACGAGTCGGGCGCGAGGCTCTTTGAAAACGATGCTATAGAGGATTTGGGCGACTTGTCGTTTGCAGCTTTGCAAGAGGTGTCGAATGTCGTCAATCGTCTTACGTTTGAGACTGGCGAAGCGGACGGGGTCGAGGAAGCGGGAAAAAACTCCGAAGCGCCGGCGGCCTAGTTGACGTGTTTAGGCTGGCCGGCAAGTTAGGGATGACAGCGGAAGAGGTGATGGAAAGGGTATCGGCTACGGAGTTCGATTATTGGCGGGCGTATTGGCTGATCGAAACACCCGACCAGGACCTATACTTTGGGCTGGCTATGCTTCGCACGTGGATTGACAACACGTTTTGTAGGCAGCGAGGTGACAAGCGGGCAGAAGTGGCTGACGCAATGCCGCAATTTGCTCGACAGGGGAAGGCCGACGCGGCCGTTCCGAACCCGATGACGTCTTATCATGCATTTAGAATGGCGGTTCCGACATGGCGTCGGCAGTAGGTACGCTCGCGATTAACCTCGTGGCCCGCACGGGGGGGCTCGTCAAAGGCTTTGGCCAAGCTTCCCGCAAGATGCAAGGGTTGTCAGCGTTCGCGGGTATCGGGACAGCAGCGGTTGGCGGTCTGGGGCTAGCTATTGTTGGGGCTGCCAAGGCTGGCGTCGTCGCCATAACGTCCTTGGTCAGGACACAGGAAGAGTTCAACCGGGCATTGAACCAATCCTTGGCCATAATGGGGGATGTTACGGATGCCTTGCGTGGCGACATGGTGCAAGCGGCGCTGGAGGTTTCCAGGACCACAACGTTTAGCGCTAAGCAAGCCGCGCAAAGTTACTTCTTTCTGGCATCGGCTGGACTCAACGCAGAACAGGCCATTGCGGCCTTACCTCAGGTGGCGAAATTCGCGCAGGCTGGCATGTTTGACATGGCCACAGCCACGGACTTGTTGACGGACGCTCAGAGCGCATTAGGCCTGTCTTCCAAGGACGCGCAAGTTAACCTCCGGAACATGACGCGTGTATCCGATGTCTTGGTCAAGGCTAATACACTCGCAAACGCATCGGTGGAGCAGTTTAGCCGTGCGCTTACAAACCGCGCGGGTGCGGCGGCTAGAGCGTTGGGAAAAACGGTAGAGGAAACCACGGCCGTTCTGGCTGCCTTTGCTGATCAGGGGATCAAAAACGAAGTAGCTGGGACGAAGCTTGACATTGTCTGGCGCGATTTGCAGACGCAAGCTGTGAAACAGAAGGAAGCTTTTAAGCTTGCGGGCGTTGCGGTGTTCGACGCTGGCGGCGAGATGCGCAATACCGCGGACATTGTCGAGAATCTCGAAAACTTGCTTGCTGGTGCTTCGGACGAAACACAGAAGATGACGCTAATGACGCTGGGTTTTACAGACAAGTCCATTGCGGCCACCAAGGCGCTCCTGGGAACCTCGGCTGGAATACGAAGGTATGAGGAGGAATTGAAAAACGCAGCGGGAACGACGGCCGAGGTTGCTGAGAAACAGCTAACCCCCATGCAAAAGGCACTAGCCAAGTTAAATGCGGCTTGGGAGCGGCTGGCGTTCGCAATAGCGCCCCTCAATGTTGTGTTTGTGTTTATGCTAAATATCTTGGCAAAAGTACTAAATGTTCTGGCTAAGATGGTTGCGTTTGTGACGGGAACGGGGGAGGCGTATCGTAAGATGAAAGCCGCAGCCGAAGGAGCGGCCAAGGCTTCCAAGGAGGTTGCAGCGGCCGGCGATAAAGCATCCAAGGCGGTCGAGGGGCACACCTCGGCGGCGGATAAGTTCCTCAAAAAGATGGAAGAACAGAAAAAGGCCACAAAGAATGCCAAAGACGCGGCGAAACTCTTAGAGGATCAGATGAAAAGTGGAAAGCGCGTATTCGAGAATACACGGACGCCGGTCGAAAAGCTGAAGGCGAAGATGGCGGATCTCAGGAGCTTGCTGAAGGTTGGCGCCATAGACTGGAACACGTACCAACGCGCCGTCATGGCGGCGCAAGGAGAACTTTCTAAGGCGAAGACCGGGCGCACCGTCAGCGCGGTCAAGCGTGGGTCTGCAGACTTTTTCAAGGCTTTGGCTGAGAGGGAATCGAGGCAGAACGCAAGGCGGAACCCTCTCTTCAAGATCAACAAGGACATTCTTGACGAACAAAAAAAGCAAACGAAGGTACTAGAGGATATTAAAACAGAGGCCGAGAAACCGGGCGTTGAAGTTACGGAGGTATCATTCTGATGGCAGTTGTAGGCTCTGCGGTCTTGATGTCCTCCGGCGGCTCCGATGCGGTGAAAGGTAAGGTTCGCTATGCGTCTGTATATCAGGTTACTACGGATGACGCAGACGATCTTTCTAAAACGGTCCTGGCTGCAACGGGTCTCCCCGCTCTTGAGTCCGCGTATTCTGCTGGGAATGAATCGGACGCGGACGCTAGGTGCATCCTTAGAACGCCTACGGTTACGGGGAACCGTAAGTTGTGGTTTGTCGAATGCGTTTTCGAATCTCCCACGACGGACGGCGGCGGCCCGAATGCGCAGGGTAGCTTTTCGATCCTCGTGATCGAGCCGGACGTCTCGATCAGGTGGCAAACTTTGACAGAACAATATAACACAGACGCCCGCGGTAAGCTTGTTATGAACTCTGCGGGGGTTCGGTTCAAGAACCCCCCGGAGCGACAGAAGACCATAAAAGTTCTACGGGTATCTAGGAACCTTTCCTACTTTGATGATTCTGCGTTTGAGGTGTTCCGCGACAAGCTCAACGCGAACCCGGTAAGAATCAATTTGAACAATGCATTTTTCACAGCGGCACCATTCGAGCTCCTGATGCAGAACCTAGAGTCTAACCGGCAGGAGAAGGAAGGCGTGAGGTATTGGCGTATAACGTTCGAGTGCATGAAAGGCGAATGGATCGACGACATCCTCGACAAGGGGTTTGTTCAAAAGGAATCGAGCGCGGTCCGAACAATCGATGGGGAATCTGTCTATAGACAAGGGTACGGCTATACGGATGCGTACACGGCCGCTAGCGATGCATCGGGACTTCCGGTGATAGATGAACAGCTGGTGAATGGCGGGACGACAGAGGCCATCCTGGACAGTACGTTGGGGCTTCCGGTGAACGAGGAGGTTTTTCTTGACGGCCAGGGCCGTAGGTTGGACGACTCTGACAATCCGGTATTCCTGCGGTTCTGGCCTTATGCGCCTATCTCGTTTATCCCGCTCTTGCCGCCGAGTATTTTCAGCCCTCTTACGTCTGGCGGGAGTATCCGGATTAATACGGAGACAGGCGAGGCAGTCAACCCTAACGTGTAAAGGTCCTTATGGCTATTACAAACGAAGTCCGATCTGATTTTTTTTGGGCGGGTACGCATAACTTCGGGGGCTCCGTAGCATTGCCTGCGAACACAGTTGTGGACGGTACGGTTAATGCAAGTGATCCACTAGGTTCAACTAAGACCGTCCATCGGCATGCTGTTAGTAGTGGCCAGGCTTTAGGCGCCGATGTTGCTACACAAAGTGTCCTGATCCACATTGCACGCGCGGCGGGTACGCTGGACTCGTTCGAGGTTGTGTGCGATACGGCCCCGACGGGCGGCGATAAACAGTTTACCGTAGACCTGCACAAGGGGAACGCCTCGACAGCGTTTGCTACCGTATTGTCGTCTGTCGTCACGATGAACTCGTCGGATGCCGACAGGACGATAGAAACTGCTACGCTCTCGACCACGACCTATGCCGACGGTGATCAATATCTTTTAGTAGTAACGGCCAGCGGCTCTACAGGGAGCCAGGGGGATGGGTTCGTTGCCACGATGACCATCAGCGAAAATCCGACATAATGACGACGATACGTCAATTCGATCTTGTGGCCATGCGCCGCGTTGTCCGTGAGACTCGCGATAGCGAGGACTCAGCGAGGAATATTAAGAAGGTGTTCCAGGATCGGAACAGAGATCCGGCTTGGCATCATTCATTCCGCGCTAAGGTGATATCGCCATGGGGCATAGCATCCGGCGGTACGGGGACGGTCCAGCGGATTAACCAAGCGACGGGCGAGGTGATCCCCGGGGTGACGTACACACTGACGAACCGATACCTGATCGATCTGGAAGTGGATAAGGAGGTGGCCGTTTTTCTTGTCAACGGCGAGCTTGTCGCAATCGGTATTTCTGCGGAAGCGCAGTGGATCGTTGCAACGTTTGACTCTGCGTTTGATACGTCAGACGCAACAATAGCGGGGACGATGACTGAGAGCTACCTAGGCACGGCTCCGACAAACCCGGTGACGCTCCACAATCCCCCTGTGTTTGCATCTGGTACCTATATGTTTTCCGGTACGGTGAATCATAGTGGCTTGGCATTGTCTCGGGGGACTGCGGGTGTTTACGGATTGATACAGGTCGAATGTGATAACACGGTGGACTTTGAGGAAGCGATCCGGCAGGCACAGGCTTTTGCCATGACAGCGGGGGATTCGTAATGGCATTAGTCGGACAACAGCTGGATCAGATGCAGCCAACTGCTTCCGGGAGTGAGTGGTATATTGCCACGGGGGTGACGAACCTGATTGACATTGCGTTCACGTCGTTCAAGCTGGCTAACTTTTCCGACGAGGAGATCCTGGTCGATATCTACCACGACTCGGCCGGCGGAAGTACGTGGGACAATACGACGATCATCTACGCTCAAATCCGTTTGCTCCCACTTCGAACTCGCGACATAAAGCCAGCTGTGTGGTTCAGTACGAACACTGAACAGCTGGGGATCAAGGCCTCCTCGGCCTCTAAGATCAACGCAACGGTGTACGGTCAGATTCGAACGAGCTAGTGACATGTCGTGGTTTAAGGGTTGTTGTTGCGGGACTAGGCTAATCAGCTGCTCGGTTTGTCCTGGAAGCGGGTTCGAGGCGCCGTCTACCATAGAAGTTAAAATCAACTCCCCTGTTCCTGACTTTAACGATCTGTGCGGTACTTGCGAGGACGACCTAGGGGACGGATCGGGAGTGGGGGGGGCTGCTAAGTTTGTCTTGCGCCGCACGGGCTGTCCTTCGGAGATACTCTTTCCTGATTTACCTATTCACGCTTGCGTGTGGTGTGTGAACTTCGCTGCCGTGAAGGGGTGCGTTTATAATTGGTTGTATGTGGATTTGTACAGGGCAGCCGGAAGCAGGAATGTGATTTTGCAGGGGGTCCTAAGCAACAGCTTCGGAACTTCGGAGTATTACTATTGGCGGAAGGATCTGGGAGCCGTTGGGGTTGGGTTTTCGTGCACGGGTTTCGAGCACAACCTGGCTTTCGCGGCGGCGGTTCCCTCGGATAACTGCAGGAGCGGGTCAACGTTAGATGTGGGCTTCCCGACGTTATCGTAGGATGTGTGTCTATCAGCACTGTCCAGACGGCTTGTATCGCTGTCTGTGGTGTGGTGATGTAAGGAACACGGATCGGATCATCAGCAATTGTTGTACGTCTTTGTGTTCTTTTTGGCGGAGGCTTAAGGAGTGCGAGGGCTGCCAACGGAGAAGGCGGTCCGTGGTTCGGAATTCTGGAAGGCTGTACGGGTTGGCGTCGAAGTTTTTTAATAAGTGGACATAGCCGCGCGGTCGAACACGACAAACGATATCGATTTCATGGCCTTTGGTATTCAGTACGGCCCGGCGTAATGGCGTTTAGCTTTCAAATCGGTGAAACTGCCATTCCGGCGGCTCACACGGTCCAGACGATAAGCGTCACTGGCTTCACGCCGAAGCTGGTTATTATTTGGGGCGCATCCGGCGAGAACACCGATCATATGCGGGTCGGCTGGGGGATGGGAACCTCCTCGACAAACCGCGTTGCACGTAGTGTGTTCTCCGATCATAACGTAGGTACTAGTGATTGCCGGAGTTACCGATCAGCTAGCCACATAGTCTACTTTGATGGCCCTGCGGCGGCGGACGAAGCGCACGCCGATCTCGACTCGCTCAACGACGGTAATTTTAAATTGGATTGGAGCACTACGGGTGCGGACGTTGAGGGAAAGTTTATTCAGTGGTTGGCAATTGGCGGGTTTGATATCTCCGATGCTTCGGTGTCTTCGTTTACTGCGCCGAGTTCAACGGGTGTTTCTAATCACGCTGATTCTAATTTTAATGTGGGTGCGCCTGATCTGGCGGTGTACATGACGGGTAACATGATAGCGTCGGATACGTTCCCGAAAGAGCGGGACCACGCTGTTATCTCAATCGGGGTTGCGACGGGGACGGACGAGGAATGGTGTGTAGCGATTGTTGCCAAGGACGCGGTAACGACAACGGTGACTTACAAGGGCAACCGAGACGACAAATGCGTAGGGGTTATCGACGACGGGAGCGAGGCGTGGGAATACCTTGGGGAACATTCCGCGTTTACGTTCGCGGGCGGGAATGGTGGCCACGATGTTAATTGGACAACAGCCACATCGTCTAGCAAGTTAATCGACGTCATGTTTGTGAGGGGCGGCGATTACAAAGCGGGATTGCGAGCGGAGAAGACGACGATAGGTTTGGATTCGGTAGTTGGTGCGGGTTTTCAAGGATCGTGCGTTTTGGGAATGGGAACGGAGCAAAATAACAACGTGCTTGACGGCGATCTTCGGCTGACGATTAGTGCCGGGTCGGACACCCAAAATCGCTTTATGTGGTTTGGCGACGAAGACAATGTCGGGACGACGAATTGCAAGAGTGACAAGCTCGATCAGATGTATAGGCGGTTCGACATGTCGATGTTTTTGCTATGCAACTTCGACTTGGCGACGATGGATTCTGACGGCTTCACGACGAATTGGGACATCGCCGGAGCGGATCCCAACGAGTGGTGCTACCTAATAATTGGCGGTGTGGAGTCAATGCCAAGCGAGCGGGGTTTCAGTCGTGGCATGAGTAGACCGCGGGGGACGTTTTAGATGCAAATACTATGGCGGAAGAACACGGCGTTCGGGCTTTCATTTCCGATTGTCGATAAGGAAAACCCCGACGCGTTCCTTGCTACGGGCAGTCCGACCGTGCTTGGATATTACAACGATTCCGGAACATGGACTACGCTGCCCAGCCTCGGCGCGGTTACGCACATTGCATCGGGTTTATGGTCCATCGACTTGACGGCAGCGAATCTCAATCACGATAAGGTTATCCTTAAGGTTACCCATAGCGGGGGTTTAGATACTGCGTTTTTCTTTGACCTTGAAGCCGAGGAGAAGTTAAGGGACCTGGACAAGTGGAGAGGTACGCAACCGAGTACGCTTAATAACGCCAAGGTGCAGGTTGACGTGCAGCGGTGGATCAACGGTATTCCTAACGCGTTGAGCACGGGAAGCGTTGACACCAATATCAGGCTATGGCGCGGCAACGAGCCCCTGATCCTTAACAATGATTACGTACAATCGTCTGTTGGCGAGATGCAAGCGGATGTCGTTACGGCTGCGGCGATTGCTTTAAACGCGATTACATCGTCCGAGTTAGACGCGACAGCCGTAACCGAAATACGCGATGCTATCATTTCGGATGGGAACGCATTCGCGGGCGGCAACATAGATGCGGCGATATCGTCGCGGTTGGCGCCGACCATTGCTGGCCGTACGTTGGATATCAATGGTGTAGGAAAAGCCGAGGCGGACGTTGTGCAGTGGCTGGCGGTTGCGTGTTCTCCGGTTACCACGGGCGGGTTGCCGGAAGTTGACATTTTACACTGGAACGGAGCCGCAGTAGCTACGCCAACCGTTGCGGGCGTTCCGGAGGTGGACGTCACGCACACTGAGGGGGCTGCCGTCGAAGCAACATCGGGCAGGTTCGACGTTGACGTGCATTTGTGGAACGGGGTGGCGGTAGCGGCGCCGAATGTGCCTGGAGTCCCAGAAGTTGATGTCAACTATTGGCGAGCATCGGTTCCAGGCCTTTTGGCTAACGATGCTGTCCCCGCAAATACGACTACCTGGAACTCTGCTGCGGTAGCTGCGCCGGCAGTTTCTGGCGTTCCTAAAGTCGATCCGACGCATTGGAACGGGGACGCGGTAGCAACGCCAACAACGGCGGGAGTCCCCGAAGTGGACCTAACATACTGGCGAGGGTCGGAACCAAACTTGCTTGTCTCAAACCGTATCGATGCGAGCGTCGGAGCAATGGCAACGGACACGATGAACGCAGATGCCTTGGCTATAGATGCATTGGCTGAAATCAATGCGCAGGTGGATACGGCGATTGCCGACGCCCACCTTGATCATATATTCCACACGGGCGGCCAAGCTCAATCGGCCTCTACTGCTACGGTGACGAGGACCAACCTAGCCGAGGTTACTTCGGAGCATTATCGTGGGATGACTCTTCATTTCGTGACGGGAGCGCTATCTGGTCAGGCGCGCCCAATTGTGTCGTACGACGGTTCTGCGAAGTACCTTACCACCCTGGCCTTCACCGAGGCGCCTGCCAGTACTGACGAATTCGTCATTAAAACCGACCATTGGGGCGCCGATGTCAATCAGTGGCTCGCGGCCGCAGTAGCTGCGCCAACTGTTGCGGGCGTTCCGGAGGTGGACGTCACGCACATCGCCGGCGTAACGTCCCCGGCGACGTCCTTGCGTCGATTGTACGAGGACACGGTTAGCAGCGTGGTGAACGATGGTGCTCCCGCCGGCCATGCGTTCACAACGAGCCTGTCGAGCGCTGTGAACGACGCGTACCGGAATTGGGTATTGGTGTTCTACACGGGCTCGAACTCGGGGCATGGCCGCCGGGTCGTGGATTATAACGGGGCGACGAAGGCGGTGATTCTGGACGAGCCGTTTCCGCACGCTGTGGCAAACACGGATGCGTTTATTCTTTACGCGGCCGTGTATGTTCCCCGATTCCAGGATCGGACCGAGATTTATTAACTTCGCTCCTCTCGCAAGGCAAGTCGAAGTCCTGCGGCCCTCCTAACCGTAGAATCAGCGGAATCTACGGTTTTATCTACGGTTTTATCTACGGTTTTATCTGCGATTAGACCGGCCTGTGGCTCTGCCCACTTTGTGCAACAGCCAGGCTGTTGCACAAAGTAATAAGGTTATTCGGGAACCTCCCTTGAATCGTTATGCAAGAGGGGTTATCCTCCGTGTGTTTGCATTGCCAACCTTGTATTGAGGAGCTGAACATGCTGATCCTAAGCCGTCGCCGTGGCGAGACGATACACATAGGCGAAGATATCGTCATAGAAATCAGGCATGTTCGCGCGGACCTGGTCCGTGTTGGGATCTCGGCCCCCGAGCATGTCAAGATATTGAGGGGAGAACTTTTTGACATAGAGGACGACGATGGCTAGAAGCGCCCCATGGGGCATCTTGATTTTTATCCTGTTCGGCAATTTAACGTAAACGAATTTTGGGAAAGGAAACACAATGCCCACCGAACTGGTCGTACAATCGGACGAACAAGCAGCGAAGATGCAGGAATCGACACAACTTGCGAACACTTGGACGGTCCAGGACCTCGTTGATTCGGCGCAGAAGGTCAAGGAAGCCATGGCGCAGGCCATGTCGGCCGACGTGCATTATGGCGTGATCCCGGGAACCCGGGGGAAGCCGAGTCTATGGAAGCCTGGCGCGGAGAAGCTGTGCAGTCTGTTCCGGCTCGGAACACAGATCGAGCTAAACCGTACGGAGCTGGACAACGGGCACTTGGAAGTTGAGGCCCGCGTGAGGCTGGTGCACCTCCCCACGGGGAGACATGTGGGCGAGGGGGTGGGAAGCTGCACGACGATGGAAAGCCGTTATAGGTTTAGGGGCTGGGAGGGTAACGGAACGGAGCGTAAGCGGGTCGAGAACAGCAACCCGTGGGACCTGCGGAACACTGTCGTTAAGATGGCCTGTAAGCGGGGACTGGTTGCCGCAACACTGATTGTCACGGCTGCGTCTGACGTGTTTAGCCAGGACGTGGAGGATGTAGTAGGTCTGCAGACTCCACCTCCTCCTCGCCGGCGGGCGCCGCCCAAGTCTGCACCCCCAAGTCGCGAGAATCTCGGGGAAGTCCTGACAGAGGAGGCCCGCGGGTTCGACCAGGGGACGGATGCTAAGCCCGTCTCGGACTTTGGGGCTATGGCCGCGGCGCTCAAGGACGATCAGAGCGGGCTAAAGCCACAGGAGTTTGATCGGGGGGATAAGGCGCTGGCGTGGGTCGATAGCTGCCGGGAGCGTGGGAGGGTGCCTAGGGAGGAGGTAGAGGATCTCTATTGGATCGTGATTGTCCTGATCTGCGGGCTGGCCGAAGGGGACCACGACGGGGCGATAGCGTGCGCCGAGTGGCTGCACGGACTCCTCTCGCGTGGGGCTATCACGGCGGACGTGCTTGATACGGCCAAACAGCTAGTATACGAGACGTCAGGGCTCCAGCCGGATCGCGAGATCAAATCGTTTTTGGGTGACGAGGGGACGAGCGAATCAAGTGGGTGACGACCTATCGGCGCTTATTGCCCTGGTAACCGATCGGGAGGTTTCCACGGTCGCGGCGGCGGCGGCCCTAAGGGAGATCTGGGACAGGCGTCTCGCCGGAGACACCCCCGAGGACTTCCTTGCCTTCTGTCGCTCGCGATGGAGCCTAACCCGGTTGCAGGTCCGGGAAGCCTTCCAGATGCTCTCTACGGCCACGCGGCTCAAAGGCCAGTATAGGGGGCACCAGTTCTACGAGCGACTCCTGCGGCCACTCAGGGACCTTACGCCCGCCGAGCAGGGGCAAGTGTACGCCAAGGCGGTCGAATTAGCGGGCTCGGGGGAGTGGGGAGAACCGGTCGTTACCCCGGCAGTGATTCGGCGGGCTCGCTCTTTGCTTTTTCCGCCGCAGAGGGCCGAGAAGACGGAGGCGGAGCTTTGGGAGTCGGCGCGGAAGAAGTGGCAAACGTTCTTAAATTCGACGGAAAAGCTTCCGTGGCAACAAGTTAAGGCCCCTTTAAGGCGAATTGACAGCTGGCTAGTAATTGGGGGGGGGGCGGACGATGGAAGAAGTAAGGAAGACGCTGAACAAGGACCTACACAATCCGGGTCGGATAACCGGGGCGGCGGTGGCGGCGGGGAAGCCGATCGGGGCGGGGACGAGGCTGGTGAAGGTGGCGGTAAGGTGCAGGGGCTGTGGAATTGGCCTCGGGGGTGATCCCTTGTATTTTTATCTCCACCTCCTGGGCTCGGAGTGTGTGGACTCGTATCAAGGCGATCTGATATGGTTCGGGGCGTGGCCGGTGATCCGGAAGACGGTACACTTGGATTCGGTTGGGGTAAAGTGGGTCATCAAGGCCATTGGATCGGATGGGGGCATCACGGAACTCGGGGACGTCGAGGGGTACAAGACGAGGAAAGGGGCGTACAAGTGGATCAGCGCGACCGAGAAGCCTTCGCCGTCCTCACCTCGATCTTGATACAGCTGGGCAGGCAGTCCTCAGTTTTCAAATCCTGGTGGAACGGATTGACGCAAGAGGAGCGAGAGGAGGTGTACCGGCCCCACTTGGCCATGCTTTTGTGGTTCGCTGAGGAGCGGGAGCGGGCGAAGGGAGGCGATACCGGGGGATCCCCTCCGGCTGAATTTTGAGGCCTGGGGATGGTGTGGGGTATGTGTTTGGTGAGGAAACGGCATGGACCAAAAAGGCCTAAATTACACTCCAAGATTTACTGACGCTCTTTCGCAACTTGAACTTGAGTCGGTCATTATTGCGAAAGAGAAGCCAAGGGATCTAGCCCAGAGGTCGGCCGCGCTAGATCTGCTCTACTCTATGGCGGAAGGTATCAGCGACAAAGAAAAAAGGGATCGGATGCTGACGTTTATTCACGCAAAAAGAAAATCCATTGAGCACCTACCGGCCAATACATTCGCGGCCGAACCTATTGATTTCGGTTGCAATCGTGGAGGAGTTCTCGGCGAGGGCGCATACAGGCGAGGGAGAAATCCCGGATCCTCTGAAATTGCGTACGATGGTTGGGGCGCCACATACTGCAACAGGGAGTAGATCGTGACAGCAAGCGAACAAGTGGAAGTAGCCAGCCAGGCGGCTAACATGGCTGCGGAGTACATTTTCGATCATGATGCGGCCGGTAATCAGTCAGCCACGATGATCGTGATCACGGCGCAGGTCCTGATGGCGTTCATCGAGCGGATTGCCGACGATAGCCTCGAAGTGATCTGTCATGCTAGTGATCTACGGACGGCTCTTGGTGAGATTGTGGACGCGGGGGCTGCGGACGTAGGTTAGATAGTAATCGAGAGTAAAGCCTCAAACTGGCAAACGGTATTGATGCGGGTTAGCACCGCGATGCGTCGGCCTACTGCTGCGGCGACAACGGGCGCACGTTAAATCGGGTAGGACTGGCTGGGTGGAGAGCCCGTTAGAGGAGTCTTCCTGCTGCCGGACTTCGTGTGTCGGTGGTGTAGAGTCGACCCCAGTCCCCGGGGGTGTTTGCTCCTGATGCAAGCGATTTGACAGGGCGTAGGGTGGGATGCGAGCCGCGGCCCTAAAATAACAGCGGTGGTATAGGTATTCTTGCGCGCGCACTTCCCACCATCCGTAAAGCAAACAACCCATTGACAGGGTACACAGTAAGGATTTATACCACGCATCATCTGACTTTGATTTATTCACAACTTGGCAATTTTGCCGTGGAGCAACCCGAGGAGCAGCAAACGCTGGTGTGAATGACATTTGGAAGCCTCTTCGCAGGAATTGGCGGCTTCGACCTTGGCCTCGAGCGAGCTGGAATGACCTGTAGATGGCAAGTCGAAAATGACCCTTACTGTCAACGAGTCCTCGCCAAGCACTGGCCCGACGTCGGGCAATGGGACGACGTGCGAACCTTTCCGCCGGCGCCCACCAACGAATGGCCAGTCGACCTCATCTGCGGAGGGTTCCCCTGCCAAGACGTCAGCGACGCAGGAAACAAAATCGGCATCGGCGGAAGCCGTAGTGGGCTATGGTTTGAGTTTGCAAGAATCATTGGCATACTACGACCCCGATTCGTGCTCGTGGAGAACGTCACAGGCTTGCTTGTTCGGGGGATGGATCGAGTTCTCGGGGGGCTGGCCGCGTGCGGGTACGATGCGGAATGGGAAGTGCTCGCAGCGTCCGACGTTGGCGCGCCGCACATCCGAGAGCGTGTGTTCGTCGTTGCCTACTCCCAGTGCGACCAGTTACGGGTCGAATCAAGGGGGCTCGGCCGGGCGCATTGGAAAGGTGAGGCCGTCGCTGGAGACAATGGCCCGCACGGATATCTGGCCGACTCCGCGGTCGCACGAAGTCGGCGATTACCAGTACGACCGGGGGAACCACGAGAAGAAACGATTGACCCTGACGGGGAAGGTGCGTTTTTTAGCGCCAACGAAGGGATCTTCGGCCGGCACGAAGAAGGGCGCCCGCGACTTGAACGATGTGAGTGGTGGTCCGCTGAACCCAGCTTGGGTCGAATGGCTAATGGGGTTCCCAAGCGAGTGGACCGTTTACGGTGCCTTGGCAACGCAGTAGTTCCGCAAGTAGCGGAATGGCTTGGAAGACGAATTCTAAAAAACGAAAGGTAAAATAAATCAATGAAGATCACTGAACTAGAAGTTCGGAACATCATGCGGATCAGTTACGCCCGCGTGCACCCAAACGAGCATATGACGGTGATCGGCGGGGAGAACGGCAGCGGCAAGAGTTCTCTTCTGGACGCCGTCTGCATGACGCTGGGCGGCGCGAAGCTGGCGATGTCAAAGAGGAAAAAAAAGAAGCATCCTCGGCAGGGGCGCGCGGAGTACATCCCGACTCGGAGCGATATTCTTCAGCGAGCTTCTCAGGTTCGGTCTAAATGGACTGAAAAGATTCGCCGGAATCGATCCTGGAGCAAGGACAAAACGTATGAGGTTCAGACAATGCCTTCGTGGGTTAGAGAGGAAGAGAACGACAATGCCTGAAGGCCTGGAGCACGGAAAAAGTTGATCATCATATATGGGTGTGGGTGAAACATAGTTAAACAAGGGGGTGAAGATGCGGTTCTCGACTGTTGAAAATATCCATCATTGGCTCCGGGATACGACATTAGGCCAGGCTATTCTCAAATCCGAGTCAACGGTTCGCGACAAGGTGATTGTGGAAATCGAGCCAGACGGGTTCATTCGGCTTTATTCCCAGAATCATACGGAGTTCAAAATCGTAAACGTACCCGACGCAAAGATAGACTACGACACATGGATCGACGAGCAACTACCCGAAGCCTGGCGGGCGATCAGGGATGCGCCCCATATGCGGACCTACGGACGCGTTGAGCACATCGATGAAAAACGATTAGATTCGTTCACTTGGCTTCGCCAGTTCTGAGTTTAGGGCATCGACGAATGCGGACTGTGGCGTACGACTTGTCGGGGACTGTCGGGTGGGCGGTGAAGGATGGGGCGGACACTCATTCCGGAACACATAAACTCTACTCAAAGCGTGCGAATACGTCCGAGACGTTCGTGGCGTTCCACGGGATGTTAATCCACGACATGGGCGCGGCTGGATCAGCGATTGTTTGCGAGCTGCCCACGAGGTCACCGCGGGACTCTATAGCGTCTCGTATGGTTACGCACGGACTGTTTGCAATTGCAAGGCTGTTCGCTGCCCAAAATGGAATTGTATTTGCTGCAGTAAACCCTGGAGTGATAAAGCGGTTTGCGACAGGGAAAGGAAACGCGATCAAGGATCAAATGCATTTCGCGGCTAGGAAGCGGTGGCCGGAACGGGACGTCCGGACCCATCATGAAGCGGATGCCTTGTGGTTGCTGGCGTATTGGTTGCAGATTGAGGATCAGGAAGTTGAAGTTTCTGTTGATATCCTGGAGAACGCCGGCAGTAGCCGGGGCTGATCTGATTAGAGCGTTGAGAGGGAGGCGACATGGGCGCGTCAATCACATTAAAAAAAAAGGTATCCTAAATGCAAGATAACGACATGCAAGATTCGGGAATGGAACTGTCTGAAGCAATCAAGGACGTTGCCAACGCCATCATGCCGATTGGCGCGGCGGGGGGGCAAGATGAGGCGGGAGGTCATGTCCAGTCACTAACGGAATCAATCATGGGAGTCACTGCAGGATTGTGTTTAATAGCCGGTGCAATTGGCGGCTTGGCTGATGCGATGCGCGAAGCACCGTCGAAGGATGTTGCGTGATGGAAGACAACGGAACGCTCCCTGTCAATCGTTGGATTATCCTGTGCTCCGGGTTCCTCCAGAACGAAGGACAGCTAACGGGAATGGTTTCGCTTTGGCGTAAGATCACCGTAGCTTGCCACGACGAGCAGACGGTGGTCGACTTACGTCCGTGGCATACGAGTAAGAAATCGTGGCGGGAACTTGCGGAGAAGATATGGCGGTTCCGTCCCTCTGGACAACGCCCGCGCGTTGTGATTGCAACCTACTCTTGGGGAGTCAACGGGGGCCTAACACTCGCGCGGGAGTTATTAAAACGCGGGATCACGGTGAACAACTTCGTGAGTTCTGACGGTGTCTATAGACACGGCTACTTACTGGGACAGTGGCGAGCCTTGGTGCCGTGGTCTCGTATCAAAGTACCGCGGAACGTCCAGGTCCTGGACTGCTACCGGCAGACTAACAATCTGCCGAAGGGGCATCTTTTCGTGGCCGAGTCTGATTATTCGACTGTTAAAGATTGCGTGGTGATCGACAGGACACATCAGTATATGGACGACGCCGAAGAGTTCCACGCGGAAGCGGTTAGGACTTCGGTGCTATGAAAGGGGGGTGGATTTATGGAAGATCAGGAGCGACTATTCCGGGGGTTGATTGTCCTGTGTGTGCTCCTGGCCGTGGTGCTAGTCGCCGGATGGGTCCGCGGCCAGGGGGTTGACGAATCCGCGGTCGTACGGGTGTCTTCGGGGAATAATGGCGGCTCGGGAGTGATCGTAGCCTCGAACCGGACGTCAAGCCTCGTTCTGACAAACCGGCACGTTCTCTCCGTCGGCACGTTGTCCAAGCACAGGATCCGATATCGAGATAAAGATTGGATCGATTGCGAGATCCTATTTTGCGTCAAGGGCCAGGACGTATGCGGACTACGCGCCGGCCGTGGGGATCTGTCAACGATTCCTATCCTTAGGAGACATCCAAAGGTTGGCGAGGACGCTCATGCACTGGGTTACCCCGCGATCCGTGGCCGGCAGGAGTTTATATCGAGGCCATGTAAAGTGATCGGCTGGGGGACTGGCGCGGACGGCCAGGCCAGGGATCAGCTGATGGTAAGCAAGCCGGCCATCTCCGGGATGTCCGGTGGTGCGATCGTCATTGATGGACACCTGGCTGGGATCCTATGGGGATACAAGTACGAGGAGACGCACACACGTAGTGTCTACGCTCCCCTGATCCTGGCGTCCCTTAAGCAATATCAGACGGACACTCGCATTAGAAGGCCCCATAGGCTCCTTCCGGGCGATCGCCGCGGCCGTAAGCCGCCACCGGATGCGACGCCGGAGCCGCCGGACGTCCCGTTCCCGGAGGATCCTGGCCGGGCGGAGGATGCGGCGAAGCTGGATCAGATAATCGGAGCCCTCGGGGGGCTGACGGAGCAGCTGACGGAGCAGATGACGGAGCCCCCGAATGTAATGCCCGAACTAATCGACTCGCATAGGCAGATATCGGATCAGCTGGAGCGACAGACTCAGGGATTTACGGTGGTGGTCGGCAAGCTCGATCAGTTAATCGGTGTGATGGCTCCCGCTCTGGCGCGGACTTCCCGCCCGTCTCCTGCGCCGGGCGGGGTCATTAGGATCGTGGGGATACACCTCGGCCGTTGGGGCTGGGGTTACACGCTTGGGCTCGTTGGCGCGGGATTGCTTGCTTGGCTAGGCGCCCGTAGACTTAGGAGGTGGATTCGTTCCGAAACGTTTCGAGTCGAGGACAAGCCACGAGCGGAGCCAATGCTCCCAGTGCGAAGCGATGAATTCGGGAAGCAGCTGGTACGACTTCACGACGCCGAGGGACGTAACCCGTTACATGATGCGACTCGGGGCCGAATTTGGGACGACCAGGTCGATGAGTTGGCGCGGGGGCAGGACGAAGTGGCCGCGGGAGTAGCAGTGCATTTACGCGATCGGGTTAATCGGCGTTTCGAAGACGTCCACCCTGTCGCGGTTTATCTACCCAAACACACGACGGGGGCTTAGGTGGCTATAGGCGATCCGGGGAAAGAACAGTTTCGCGACGCGCAGATTGTACTGCGAAACATGGCGCTTGTTGCGTACGTAGGGCACATATTTACGCTAAGGGAAGAGTTTCTCGACAACGACGAGGCGAGCGTTCGGAGTGGTTTTGACAATGCGACGCTGAACCACTTGAATATGCATCTCGATAACGTCGACCGCTGGCGCCGGAGGATAACGGATCACCCGGAGCCGAACACTGCGGGGACGGCCAAGGAGTATCTCGGCGCACTGGCCGCGGCGAGTCGGGACCTGTCTGGAAAGATTGCCGACGAAACGGCGAATCCTACCCGACCGGCAGGGGAGGAGATACAGCGGGGGAGTGGTAGTCTTATCACGCTCCCATACGACCTTGCGGGCGACGACCCTAATATACCGCTATTGTCGCAACTAAATATGCGCAACCCGATGATGCTTACCATCCTTGGCGCGATCGACAAACATATTTCGGCAGCGACGCGGTGCGAGGATCGCCTGGCTACCAGTAGGATCACACCTTATACCAGCCTAATGTTTTTCGGTAACCTCCTGGAGATCCACACGATAATCAACGACTTTGGGGGCGATCAACATAAAATGCATATTGCCGGCGGTACGCGACGGAGCGAGGAGCCTCGTGGCCCGCAATCCGCGCCGCATGCCAAAGGCGAGATCATTGCCGGTTCGCCGGTTACCCCCTCACCTTAATAGGAGCGTGAGAATGAAAGCTGTATTAAGTGGTGTTGTCTTGGCTGCGTGTTGCTTCCTGCCTGACACTGCCGATGCGGGTGGTTGTCGCGGCGGCGCGTGTTACGTACCACGGACGACTTTCGGAATTTTTGTATCCCGCCAGGCCCCGCGGCAACAGCGAGCCAGGGTCGTGGTCATTCAACCCCCTGCCGATGTTTCCGGGGACGTGCTGATCGTGCGCAAGCAGACGCGACGCGAACGCCGACAGGCTCGCCGTGCGGCGCGTGCTAGGTATTACGTCCTGGTTGACCGGACGGAGCCATGAGAAAAAGACTAGTGATCGTCCTGTCCCTGTTGATGCTGCCTTTCGCGACCTCGGCCGGTGACGAGCTGGCCGAGGTCCGGCGGGTAGCTCCTCGCTACCTGTCCACGGACGACCCTAAGGAGGTAGACCGGTGGACGGAGCATGTCCTCCCCGATAGGACTCGGGTCGATCTGCTAACGCCTCTGGTGGCTTTTGAGGCCGACTGGGCGTACAAGTGGGCAGAGGCGGTGGGGCAGTCTGTCTATTACTCGATCGAGACGGAGCGGAGGCCCGGGATAATCCTCCTTGTGAGGGACTGGAAGAAGGATCGACGGCACGTGAGACGCTGTCGCAAGGTATGTGACAAACTGGGGATAATCCTTGCTGTCGAGGTGGTCGATGCAGGCTCAACTTAGATTTTGCGCAGAGGCGGGCTGTAACGAACTCGTCAGGAGGACACGGTGTGACCTTCATAAACCCGAGCGATTCACAAAGTTCCGACAATCTCCAGGCCGGAAGCGTGGCCGAAAATTTTACGATACGGCCCGTTGGCGCCGGGTATCTAAGCGGAAACTTACTCGCAATCCCCTGTGTGAGGAGTGCAAGCGACAGGGTGTTATACGTGCGGCCGACGAGGTCGATCACGTACTACCTCTGATATCCAGGCCTGACCTGTCCCTTGACTTCGCCAATCTGCAATCCCTTTGCAAACGCTGCCATGGTCGCAAAAGGGATTAAGGATGGATACTTATGAGGATGAATGTTGAATGCGTCAGAGATACAAGAGGCCAAGGCTTGCTTTACATGCCCCCAGAGTTGGAGCCCCACTACGTCGCGGATGGACAGGCGATATACTACGGCGACAACTGTGATGTTCTAAGACATTTCCCCATCGAGTGCGTCGACCTCGTGGTGACGTCACCGCCTTACGATGCCCTACGGGAATACGGTGGCGCACAATGGGACTTCCATGGATTATCCAAGCAACTTGTACGAGTAATTAAACCGGGCGGTGTAATTGTCTGGGTGGTTAACGACCAAACGATAGACGGCGATGAAAGCGGCAGCAGCTTCGAACAGGCATTGCACTTTAAGCATCTAGGACTTCGATTACATGACACTATGATTTACCAGAAAAACGGCTCTTCGTTTCCTGATTCAGCCAGGTACTATCAAACATTCGAGTTTATGTTTGTCTTCTCAAAAGGAAATCCAAAGACGTTTAATCCCATTGCGGATAGGAAAAATTTACATGCGGGCAAAGCTGGTGGTAGACATGGCAGACGCAAGAACGGCAACCGGCCTATTGAGAAAATAAGGCATTACGTAAGACCAGAAAGCGGGGTTAGATTTAATATCTGGATGTATCATTCATCTGGTGTAGTAGGCGTAAACCACCCTGCACTGTTTCCGAAAGAACTAGCAGCCGATCACATTAAAAGCTGGAGCAATGAAGGTGACGTTGTGTTAGATCCGTTTAGCGGCTCAGGAACTACGGTCCTTATGGCTCGTAAAATGGGCCGTAAGGGTATCGGTATTGAGATCAATCAGGAGTACGTCGATGAATCAATACGTCGACTGAGACAGAAGGTTTTATTTTAAATGGCCGTGCGAGCGATGCAGAGTGATGGCTGAGCCTAAAGTTCTGGCGTGCGTCCCTTGGCTCAAGGGGACGGCAGCAAACGTAATGAGCCAGTTTGGCGAGGATGGTTTGATTCGGACCGTGTTCGACAGGCAGGCGCCAACCACCCCCGAATGTTGGGAGGTTGGCGCGGGCGACGGCAAGAATCTGTCGAACACTTTCCAGTGGCGAACGGCAGGGTGGAGAGCTCTCTTGATCGAGAAGGAGAAGGCCCTCTATGACGCTTGGTTCGCCTCGAATCGATTCGTAAACGATCATTTTGTGAATGCTTCGCTCACGCCGTCTGGGCTCGTATGGTTGTTGACTATCTACAGGTTTCACCATAATTCCGCGTTGGGTGTTATCGATATCGACGGAGATGACTTGTTGTTTTTTATTTATCTAATATCGCATTACCGGCCGGATGTAGTGCTCCTTGAACACTCGTACAACAAGCCGCTATATACGCGGGAGGACGGACAGGCTGGGATTAGGGAAGTTTTGGCAACAGCGAGTGAGGCTGCGTATCATGCTGTTGCGGTTACTCCGTGTAACGTGGTTTTGGTGCGCAGTGCGTGGATGTCACCAACAGCGAGCGGCGGGTGTGTGCGGTGGGACGAAAAATATAACGGCCTTGTAGTAGTAGGTGTGTGATATGCCGGGTTTGGGAGTAGGTGCGGGTATTATTGGTAGCCGCATGAGTGGTTCATTCAGTTTAGCGGACAGTCTATCCGTTGCGCCTGTTGCGATCTGGGATGCTGATTACGGTGTGTATACGGGTGGCTCGAGGGAGTTTACGGCGGCCAATCTTGAACGTTTTTCTATTGCTGATAATGCGAGTTTGAGTACGGGTGACATTGATTTTTCGGTGTCCGTTTGGGTGTACGCGAATACTCTGCCTTCGAATGCGGATATCGTCGGCAAGGGTCAATACACTGGATCAGCCCGTGAATGGAAACTTGTATATACGTCAAGTCGATTTACTTTTTCGGCTTCGTCTAATGGGCAATCAAATACAGAAGTTTCTGCCGACGTCCTTGGTCTTCCTGTCGTCAATACTTGGTATTTTATATTCGCTTGGCATGACTCAGTGGCGAACACTATAAATATCCAAGTGGACAATGGGACTGCCGACTCGAACGATTTTTCGGGCGGTCCGTCAGATCGTGCGGGGGCTTTTTTTATTGGTGAAGAGGATACAGCTTACGCCCAATATTGGAATGGCCGCGTCGCACGTGCGGGCTTTTGGAAACGCACACTAACCGCAGCAGAAAAAACATCACTCTACAACAGCGGCAACGGCAAGCTGCACGGCCAGCTAACGGCCGGCGAGAAGGTCAGTTTGGCCAGCTATTGGAACCTGAACGAAAACTCAGGAAACGCAATCGATGCGGAGGGATCAAACAACCTCACAGACACCAACACCGTTACGGTCAACGCTGGACCCACGACGTCTGCTGCTGAAGATAGCTCGGCGAATGACAATCACGGGACGTTGATGGGCTTCGCCGGAAGCCAAGAAAACAACGCATGGATCAGTGATATTTCCGCCGCACTCGACGACGGAGGTTCGGCCTTAGCGTTCGATGGATCAGCTAACTATGTCTCAATTGGGAACGCCGGTACGGTTACGTCTGCTGATTTCTATGTCCGCTTAAACATAGACAATCAGGTTTTATTTTCTCTTCAAGATTCTGTTGCAACAGCTGTTTCCGTTGATGCCGGCGTGTTGACATTTGGTGGCGGTCTCACCGAATCCGCTATTACCGTTGACAGTGTGTCTAAAACGGCTGCCCAAGCAGGCGCGATCCTCAATGACAACGCTTGGCATCGGGTGACCTTTACCTTGGCTAGTATTGCCGCGTCCAATCTGCAATTCGCAACGGACGGGACGAACTTCGGGAATATTGCTTTAGACGAGTTTTTATTAGATACCGGAACAGTCGGTGACTGGGGATTCAACGACGGACTGCAAGGGCAAGGTAACGCCATCCAAGACGGTGATCCCGTCAACGCTTGGTGGGACCGAGTAGCGGGCTATCCGATGTTCCAGGCTGGCACCAAGCGGCCGGCGTTTGATCTGACCTCTGGCGTGCGGAGTGTTGTGTTTGATGGGGTTACGCATTTGATGCGGTCCGTTGATGCGACGTTGTTGAATGCATTGGGCACAGCGTCAGGAGCGGTGGTCATAGTTTACGAAATAGACACCCTTGCTGATTTCAAAATCGCAATGTCCGCGTCGGACGAAGACTCCACTAATAATCAGCTGCTTTTTTATGGTTATAGAACAGATGCCCAGCCTAACGTGAATATATATCACAGCAGTGCAGGATCGGCAGATAACATTCGTGGCAGTACAACGATCGAGGTGGACACGAAGCATCTTTTGATAGTTACGTCTAATGGCTCCTCGTATTCAATTCGAGTTGACGGCAACGACGACACCGAGACAGTTGCGGGAGGATCCAATTCCGGCGACTGGTTCTCCGATATTAGTGGAGGATTCGACAGCTTGATTTTTGGTGCGCAAAAGCACACGTCGGAAGGTTCCCACATTGCCGCAAGGATTTATATTGCAGCAGTTTTACCTGAACTATCCGCAGCCGACATAGCCTTGATCGAGGCGAACTATCCATAATGGCCAAACACTATCGAAACCTAATTACGATCGCCAGGTCGGACGTGGCGAAGGCGAACCGGATAGCGGTTAAAGCCCTCGGTTTCACCGTTTGGGACGTTGCCCAGAAGGCGGAGAGTCCTCCGGGGGTGTTCGTGCCTACCGATCCTGTAACGGCTTCGTCTCTTCTGGACATCTATCAGGAGGCTGATTTAAGGGCTGCCTTTGTAGCGGACGGCACCATCAAGATCAGTGGCATTAAGTACAACAAGACAACGCGCAAGAACGCCCCTGCCGATGTAGCCCGAGTTCGGAAGGCCAAGAAGATCGATGGCGAACCTGACTTTGTAAGACCGGGCATGACTTTGTAAGACCGGGCATGAATGTGATTGACGAACCGGACTGTTAATGACGCAAGGTAACATAACGATAAGGATGACCTTATGGCAGCTGACGACACATACCTGGGGTTGCGGGGTAACAAGGAGCTCGCCTCGCCCGGTGAGGATTTCATAGACATCGACGCCGAGAAGCACGACACGAACGCACTCAGCCAGGTGATCCGCGCGTTCCGGGTGGGGACAACGGCGGGCGACGTTAAGGTCGTCACCTATAACGGGACGACGCATACTTGCAGAGACGTCCAGCGGGGTGAGCAGGTCAATTGCGCTATAACCCAAGTGTTCGCAACAGGCACGGAGGCTGTGGGGATAGATGGGATAGTTTGATTTCCATTTGTCACACGTCTTGTGACAGTGTCACAAGACGTGTGACACCAAAGGTCACACACTAACGCCACGTGGCCTGGTAAGCTTGGTAAGGTAGGCGAGAGGGGGGGGAGGGGGTTTGATCTTCAGAGGCGGCCTCTACAAA
>Ga0310342_100000141_pt1 | contig 35441 bp, 25 predicted proteins | sample S15DNA20500_MG_FD_206155 | JGI IMG/M metagenome (GOLD analysis project Ga0310342, IMG submission 206155) | Marine microbial communities from station ALOHA, North Pacific Subtropical Gyre - S1503-DNA-20-500_MG | ecosystem: Environmental > Aquatic > Marine > Oceanic | place: Pacific Ocean: North... | reverse complement strand
AGCCCCGTAGATCGGCCCGTTCTGCGCCCACGAGGCTTACGCCTGGGCAAGCGCAGGCCCAGTTCTCGGCGAATCCGCTGCACCTGTCTCTTGCCCACAGACCATCCATCGTTCTTCAATAACCGGGTGATCTTTACATATCCCCATTTGCGATTCTTCAGCGAGTAACCGCGAACCGCCGTTCTCAGCCGTTTTTCCCACGCATTCGGTTCTTTTGCCGGATACCGATACGTCGAGCGATGTAGCTTGAGGTATCGGCAGACTTTTCGTCCGGAGCATCGGCCCCGGGCTACAAGGCCCTCAGCCACCTGCCTCTTATGCCCCGGATTCACAACTTTTTTTCAAGTGCTTCCTGGATGATCTCCATCCCAAGAACCTGATCTGCTACGATCCTCTTCAGACGCGTGTTTTCCGCTTCCAGTTCCTTCAAACGTTTCGCCTGTTTCACATCCAGCAGGCCAAACTCCTTCTTCCAACGGTGAAAGGTCTGCTCCGAGATGTTGTTCTCCGCACAGATCTCCAGGATCGTTCGTTCTCCGTCCGCTTGTCTCAATATGCGGATCTTTTCTTCCGTCGTCCGGCGTTTGCCTTTCATTCGTCTGACTCCTTTGGCTAAGGTCCTCAGACTAACATTGTTCATGGACCAGTTTTCCGAGGCCCAACCATTATAAGATCAGTGTGTTCGGCACCACGGCAACATGGCGCGATGACAAGTGGCACTGGACCCGGCGCGAGAAGGATCTTCCTGTGGGCCGACCACCTGAAACCGGTGAGCAGGAGCTGACGGATCAAGAGATGCGCGACGAACTGCCGCGCGAGGTGGCCGAAGCATTCATGCGGGCCGAAGACCACTCACTGTCGGCGAATGACATCAGGAACATGGATTATACACCCAGAGGTCACGGAGGGTCACACCCGTACCTGGTCCACGAATTTGTGGCTGCTGTGGCTGAGGATCGTGTCCCGGAAATCAACGCCTGGGAGGCGGCGCGATACATGGCCATGGGTGTGATGGCACACAAGTCCGCACTGAAGGATGGGGAACTGCTGGACGTGCCGGATTGGGGTGATGCGCCCGAGTCTCTATAATAGCGGGACACGGTGAAGCTGTCGCTCCGATTTGGTCCTTTCATGATCAATTCATTCTCCCCTGACCCTTTTCCCCGAGCAATTTCGGTGGGGTCCAGCTCGCGCTAAACATGATTGGTGATTTATCCGTCACTCAGCCGGTGCGGGGCGTGCCTTTCCACCCATGATCTACCAACCAGTCCTCAAACGTGTACTCCGGCGCCCAGTCCAGCAGAACTTTCGCCTTGCGGATGCGGGTAACGGGCCAGAAGAAGAGGGGTTTACATTTTTGGCCGTTGGCCACTAACACCTCGAGGGCGCCTGGATAATACTTCTCCAAAACCTCTTCCGGCTTTTTCATGGCCCGGAGGATATCCTGATTGGTAAGTGAGTTTTTCGGTCCGATGTGAATTACGTCGCCTTGAAGTCCATCAACTGACGCGGCCCGTATAGCGGCCCGGGCGACGTCCCGAGACGACAGGTGTCTTGCGAGAAGCTGAATGCCCAACTCTTCATTCGAATGGTATCCAAACGACACGTAGCGCAGACAGGCGATAAAAATCGGATGGTTGCGGGTGAACTCCTGGGCCAGCTTTTCCTGGAGTAAACGGCTGATGCTATAGGCGCTGTCGGTCCGGGGTGGGAAATCTTCATCGACTACGAGCGCGCCGCTGGTCGTCCAATCGCGCCCGAACAGTACTTCGATGGTGGAAGAAAGCGCGACGTGCCCCACCCCGAACTGAACCGCCAGGTCCAGCATGCGGGCAACGCAGGTCACGTTGGCGTGCAGAAACCCGGGCAGGCTGAGTTCTTCGACCTGTTCGCCAGTGGGTCCGCCGGCGTTGATAATCGCCTCACAAGACGGGAGCAGCTTCCTCAGGATGGCTTCATCTTCAAAGGAGCCCTGGTGAATTTCCACATTTTCGGGTAATATTCGGCCGTCCGGCCAGGGCACAAGATCCAATCCCACCACCGTATGGCCCTGTTCACCAGCCTCTGAAGCGATTGCCTTTCCCAGCCGGCCACAAATTCCTGTCACAAAAATTTTCATCGGCTACATATCTTACATATCTTACATATCACGACAGCGTGTTGCCGTAACGTGCAAACTTCTCCTTATGGACGACCGGGCATGCAAATCGAAACTCGCTGAATTATGGTTGAATCGAGGGAATCGAAAATGAGAAACGGAACCGGCCCCACGGCAATACTTGCCCTCCTGCTAGCCACGGTTGTGGCCACCAACACGCCGGCCGGGACCTATTACGTGGCCACCGATGGCAAGGGTGAGAATGACGGCTCCGAAGCAAAGCCATGGCCTTCAATATCAGATGAGCTCTCGAAAGTCGGAGGCGGCCATACCATCATCGTAAAACCCGGGATCTATCGCGGACCTTTCATCTTTCCAAGGGGCACTGGAGGCACCAAGGAGCGGCCTACCATTATCAAGTCCGAAGTGAAATGGAAGGCGGTCATTATCGGTGCCGAATCCCACTGCATATTCAACGGCAGCGACTGCGATTACGTCGTGGTGGACGGATTCGAGGTCCACGGTGCGCATAAGGACGGCATCAAACTTGCCGGCGATCACAACGTGGTACGAAACTGTTGGACGCACCATAACGGCGCCATGGGCATAGCAGTACACAATCGAAACGGCACGGTCATAGAGAACAACCTGATCGAGTTTAATGGAGCGCACCCAGCGTTCCATCACGGCATCTACGCGTGCGGTGAAGGGCTGGTAGTGCGCGGCAACATCATCCGCCATAATGCCGCATATGGGATTCACCTGTACGAGCGGGTCAAGAACTCGGTCGTCGCGAACAATCTGGTGTACGGGCAGGTGAACGATGTCGGCATTCTCCTGTATTGCGAGGGCGATGGCCATAACACGGTCGTCAATAACACGAGCGTCGGCAACAGATTAGGAATTCACATTCACAGGGGCAATGGCGAGGTGGTGAAGAACAACATTGTAGCCGACAATGCCATGGGCAATCTCGTCTTCAGCAACGACAGCAAGAACATGGATGTGGATTACAATCTGTGCACACCGGCGTCGGAGCACCAGGGCCCAAACGGGATCAGCGGCGATCCGCTGTTTGTTGACGCGCGGCGCGGCGCATTCTGGCTTCGCCCCGGCAGCCCCGCCATTGGAACCGGCACCCGCGGCCATGCCCCGGCAACGGACTTCTGGGGCCGGCGTCTGCCTGAAGACGGGCCCCGGGATCTCGGAGCGTTCTCCTTCGAGCCTTACCTGGCCTCCGGAGAGGCGCGGGCCGATTGGTATGAAAACTGGGCATATCGCTTCGCGCCCGGTACGCACCGCGGCAAGAGCCAGGACATGGTTGATCTTTGGAGACCGCCAGGAAAACAGGCCGGCAAGGCAAAAAACTGATTCCCTCTACGGCGCAACTTCCACACGGAAATAATTTTGATCGTCCGTGACCGCAATGGATTCGGTATTCTCGGGCGGTGTAGCCTGGACGTCAGATAGAACGGGAGGCCCGGCCGGCGACATGATATTGTCTCGACGGTACAGGTTATAGCGCTTTCCTTCCACGCTGAGCCAACTCACCATGAACTGGCCCGGACCCGCAGGGGTGATGTCCGTGAGCGAGAACACCGATAGAATTTCCGTCGGATCGGTCCAGGCAACCCATTCCTGCCAGGTAGCAGCACCGTCGCCGTCCTGGTCGGCCAGCGCGGCGTCATCGGTGGTGCCCAATCCATACGTGCCCTCCAGCCACCACAGCGGGACTTCGTGGATGACCACGCCATATTCCGAAGCGCCGATATCGTAAATAGGTCCCTGGGGCCGTTCGATGCCGTCGAAGTCTTGCGTCACCAGGGGCACGAACGTTCCCGTGTCGATCGCCGGGCTGTTCCCGGTGAGCCGGAAGTTTTTGTTGGCTTCGTCGAAAAACTCCGGATCCACATCCACCAGGTTGTTGGCAAGGGTCGTGCTGGTTCCCAGGTCTGCGATGCCACTAGACGTATTCGCATATACGATGTTATTCCGAACATCCGCGCCGACGCTGTTTGCGCCGATCGAGATACCCTTGCCTTCGTTTGCGTAGACCGTGTTGTTGTAGATTCTCACGTTTGAGTTTTCGTAAATCCAGATTCCCTGGTTATTGCCGTATACAATATTGTTGTAAACCTCGTGATCGGCTCCGTCGGTAATGATGACGCCCGAGCCCCCGAATCCGATCCGTGCATTGTCGAACATCACGGAGTTTCGGACGACATGAGAGTTGTTCAAGTCCGCCCCATGTATGTGCACGCCGTATCCGGCGTTGCTGTAGATTACGCAACCGTCTACGAGGTTGCTCAAGGAGTCCAGATAGATCCCGTGATGTAGAGTGAGGGAACCGTTGTTATGAACATCCAGGTTGACCAGCTCATTGCAGCAGACGCCTTGTTGCCCGCCTGTAACCAGGATGCCCTGGTTCGGCGCGCCCCTGATTTCGCAGTTACTGACGCGGATGTGGTGGGAGGGTCCGTTGCCCGAACCCCAGGTGATCTTGACCCCGTCTATCCCCCCGGCCGCCTCGATAAGAAAGCCGTCCAGGATGACGTACTGGGTGCCGGTAAAAAGGACCGTGTGCTGATCGGGTGTCGGTACAATGACGGGGCGATGACCGGGAAAGGCCTTGATGGTCACCGGATCGTCCCAGGATAGGCCGCTGCGCATGCCGCTGAGCTCGCTGGATCCGGTGTAGGTCCCATTCTTCACCAACAGCGTGTCGTGCGGCCCGACCACGGTGACGCCCTTGGAAAGCGTGCGGAAAGGCAGCGCCTCGGTCCCCGGATTGGCGTCGTCACCATCCGTGGCAACGTAATAGGTTACCCCGGGACCCGCGAAAGTAAGGTTCTCGGTTGTCACCAGAACTTCGTCCAGGAAAACATCGGTGCCGGATCCTCCCGCGCCTCCCGCCTGTTCCCTTGGCACAACTGCCACGTAGAGATCCGCGTTCAATGCCGGGAACCGGGCGTCCACCGGGTCCCCGGTGCTGATGAAGTCACTCCAGGTTGACGTGCTTGCGAGTTTGTATTCCAGGTTGATCTGCGTGGTGTCCGGATTCGTTGTTCCCTGGTCCTTGATTACGATCCGGAAGTCATATTTCAATCCGGGATCCGGTTGCGCAACGGGCGGGGATGCGCCGAAATTTACCGCGATTCCGTCGGAGTTTCGGATAGACAGCTCCTGAAGATCGTCGCTCGAGGGGGAAGCGAAAAGTGACCAGTCCATGTCGTTGTCAGAGCTCGGTAAGGTGGGCTGTTCCGTGATGCCCAGCATGTATTGCTGTGACGCAATCTTTGCGTGATCCACGCCGATAAAATAAACGTAGACGGGTCCTTCCCCGGAAGGGAGTCGCTGGAAACTGGTGCTTGACAGCAAGCCGAATGTACCCGGGCCCCGGTTCGCCACGTCCGCCGCATCGACATGCAGTCTTCCATCCGCGGTGCTCAGGGTTCCGTCCGCGCTGGTGGTCACGGTCCAATGGTTCGTCAACGGGCCATCAAAAGGGTCCCGGAAAAACTCCTGGACCGGCACGAGGGGCTGAACGACATCGTCGGAGAGAATCTGGACCGCATCGATCAGTATGTCCGTGCCATCCGGCGGCGCCTGCTCCCTTGGCACTACGGCCACGTACAGCGGCGCCGCGGGGTTCGGAAACCTGGCATCAAAAGTGCCGCCCGCCTCCGCGGAATTAACGAAATCAATCCACGTCTGTGAATTGGAGGGTTTGTATTGGAGATCGATCTGCGTGTTATCGGGATCGATCATCCCTTGATCCTTGATCACCATTCGGTAGTCGAACTTCGTGAGTTGACCCGGCTGGGGCAACGGGCCACCCGCCGCGATTGCTAATGGGAAGTTGACCGCAGCCGGCGAGCCGGCGCCGCGGATGTAGGTTTCCTGCAAGTCGGCGCTACTCGAGCGCGCGAAGACCGCCCAATCCATGTTGTTGTCACTGGAAGGCAGCGTGCTGTCTTCGGTAACGCACAAATAATACTGTTGCGGCTGCGCCTTGACGTGCTCGACACCCCAAAAGTACACGTACAAATTGCCCTGGCCGGACGGCAATCGCGTGACGCCGATCTTGGAAATGAGTCCAAAGGTGCCGATGCTTCGATCCTGAATATCGGCAGCGTCCACGTGCAGTCGCGCGTTTGTTGTTGTGATCGAGCCGTCCGCACCGGTGGTTACATTCCAGTTGTCGGTCAGCGGCCCGCCGAAGTTTTCATCCATGAACGTGACCGCGGAACCGGTCGACGTCCCGCCGAGGATCGCGAGGATGGCGAAAAGTGCTGTTTTAGGCATCTCCATACCGGATAAATCGTGCGGTCTCTGTTCGTTTGTCCCGGGCCGCTCAGAATTACTTACAGGCAGAACAGCATACCACAGTTTGCGGTGGTGTAAAAGCTTCAGGAACGTGCTTTGCTCCTTCATCGCTCACACGGGGCTCCTTTTTAAGCACAACTCTGCACTTCCGGTATTCCGATTTCGGCATTACGATCAGGAAATACGCACTCATTTGGGTGTGTGGGAAAGGCGCCCATCATGTCTCTTGCTACAGGCTCCGTAGATCGTCGCGTAGTCGTTTCACTGAAAAGTGTGTGCCGGGTATTCGAAGTCGGGAACGAAAGCGTGCACGCGTTGCGGGGCATCGATCTGGACATCCATGCCGGGGAATACGTTTCGATCATGGGCCCATCGGGATCGGGAAAGAGCACCCTGTTTAACCTGATCGGTGGATTGGATGTTCCGACATCCGGAGATGTCGCCGTCCACGGCATCCCACTGAGGCGGCTGAACCGGCACATGCAGGCCCGACTCCGAAACACCTGCATCGGCTACATCTTTCAGACATACAATCTCATCCCGGTCATGACCGCACTGCAAAATGTAGTCTTGCCGATGATGATTGGCGGCGCGGAGATGGCTGTTGCACGGCGGAAAGCGGCGAACCTCCTGAGCCTGGTCGGATTGTCTGATCGTCTCCGGCACAGACCCGATCAACTCTCCGGCGGGCAACAGCAGAGGGTCGCAATTGCCAGGGCCCTGGCCAACGATCCTGCGATCGTGCTGGCCGATGAGCCGACCGGAAACCTCGACACACAAACCGGGGAAGACATCATCCGCCGCCTCGGTGAGATCTGTCGGGAACGAGGAACCACGATGATTACGGCCACGCACGATCACAAAATGCTGTCGGTGTCCGACCGGGTGATTACGATCAGGGATGGAACGATCGACAAGATCGAACTGCGAGGCGATTTGAATATTCAGGTGGGGGTGATTTCGTGAACAGGAGCTCGCAGGAAAGTGACGTGGGTGGTTTTCTTGAAGGGGATGCGCTGCTCTCCGAACTGCAGCAAAGAACGGGCAGATTGCCCACGCGGGCGATCCTGGCGATGGTTCTGGGTGGGTTGCGGGTCCGACTGCTGCGCAATGCCGTTACGGCCGCCACTATCGTACTGGCGATTGTATTTCTGTCGTACACCGGTCTTGCAAATCAACTGTCCTACAACCTAGTCCAGGCCCTGACAGCTCTCGAGGAGACGACCGGCCCTGCCGAAATGGGCGTGCAAGTGCAGGATCAGGTGCGAGAAATGCAGCAATTACTCCGATACGCGGGCGTGAATGTCGAAGGAACGCTCCTCGGAAACCCGCTCGATACGTGGTTAATTGTGATGGCCATGCTCACCTGCACGGTTGGCATCGCCAACGCGATGCTGATGAGTGTGACCGAAAGATTCCGAGAAATCGCCACCATGAAATGCCTGGGCGCCCTGGACGGTCTCGTGATCAAAACGTTTCTCCTGGAGTCTTTAATCCTGGGAGCCCTCGGCGCGACAATCGGTATCGTGCTGGGTTCGGTGGTGGCCCTCCTGACCGGCGTGTTGCAGTTCGGTAGATTCGGTATCCAGTACTTCCCTCTTTCGGAGGGCATCGTGGTACTTGGGTGGTCCCTGCTGGCTGGTATCTCCGTTTCCGTAGCGGGCTCCCTCTACCCGGTCGTCGTGGCCGCACGGATGAAACCCGTCGATGCGCTAAGAGTGGACGAATGAAGAGGATTTTGAATTTGTTGGATCGGTACACTTGATGAACTTTGATTTGCGATGATGGAACCAAATCCGAAATCAATTATGGTTCGGCTGCTGGATGTGGCCAAGACCTACGAGACAACGGACCCGCCCACCGTTGCACTACACGGTGTGAGTCTGGATGTTCAACGTGGCGAGTACCTCTCAATCATGGGACCGTCCGGATCCGGAAAGACGACCTTGTTCAATATGATCGGAGGGTTGGACAAGCCAACCGATGGGATGATCTTTATTGACGAGGTAGATGTTGCGGCCCTGGACAGTTACGAGCTGGCGTTTTTGCGATGCAGAAAAATCGGCTACATCTTTCAGGGTTACAACCTGCTGCCGATGCTGACCGCCCTGGAGAATATCGTCCTGCCCATGATTTTCGCAAATGTTGATCCCGACGAAGCGAGAGAACACGCGTACGGACTTCTCGAACAAGTGGGACTCGAGAACCGGTGGACGCACCGGCCCGGCCGGATGTCGGGCGGGCAGCAACAGCGGCTGGCCATTGCCCGGGCACTGGCCAACCGTCCCTCCATCGTTCTTGCCGACGAACCCACCGGGAATCTCGACGTACAGACCGGCGCAGAGATCATCCGTCTGTTGAAGGAGTTGTCAAGTACCATGGATGTGACTGTTGTGAGCGCCACCCACGACCACAAGATGCTCGACGTCTCCGATCGCGTGGTATGGATCCGGGACGGTAGGATCGAGCGGATTGAGCGGCGCGAAGATGTGCGGGTGGTTGTGGGAAGTGTCAAGAGGTCGTCAGCCTGATGTTTCGGTTGCCACGAAAAAACGTTGAAAAAGATTTTGTTCTACCCGGTGCCAAAGGTATGGAGTGCGGCGCTTTGCGCCGCTTTGGACCGGAGCCAACCGCCGGAGCCCAAGGAACGGGGCACGGGTATGTGACCCGTGCGGCGGTAGACAACCAAGCCAATCGGTTGTCGTCTGCTACACGGGTCGGATACCCGTGCGACTTGGTTTTGGCTCTGCCCGTACTCTCCGCAAGTCCAAAGCGGCGCAAAGCGCCGCACTCCAAACCTTGTGCTCCGCATCCAATGCGAAGCATAAATAACAACCCGTCCTCAATCCGCGGCATCCGCGGTTCATATTCCTTGCTGTATGTCGCCGCCACGCTGCTGGGACTTTTCTGCATCCACAGCCCGGCGGCGCATGTTTTCGAATCGAACGACGCGCTCGAGCAGCTCCGGGAGTTGAGTGAGCAGGCGCCCGCGCGCCAACTGGGGCAGCCCGGCAGCGAGTACATCGATCGCCTCATTGCCGCACGCTTTGCCGGATCGGTACAGGAGAACAACGATCCCGACCGTCAGAGAGAAGCAGAGGCTGCGCTTGAGGAAGTCAACCAGGCCGACGGAGCGTTGGCCGAGGCGGTCCAGGAACTGGAGCAGAATGACGGAGGAGGGCCGGATTCCGAAGATCTCCGCCGAGCGGTCAGGACCGCATCGTCCGCGGCGTACGAGGCGGATCTGAAAGCTGCGCGGGCCCTGCAAGGTCTGTGGCAGCATGGACAGATCAGTTTCTCCGCGCCGGTCTTTGTCCCCGGCCGCCACGAAATGAAAATCGGAGACGCGAAAGCACGGCTGTTTCAATTGTGGCCCTGCCTGGGCAACCCGGGGAACCTTCCACGCGAAGGATTTGACGGCCGGCTGGTTTACGCAGGCCATGGAACATCCGAGGATTTCACCGGATTGGATTTGATCGGCGCGGCCGCGGTACTGGAGTTCGCCAGCGGCGATCGCTGGTTGGATGCGATCCGGCTGGGAGCCGAGTTGGTGATTTTTCTGGAACCACCCGAAGGGAAAACCGCAACCTATCACCATGCCGTAAAGAAGCTGAGCCAAACCCCTCTGAGCGTCCCGCGATTCTACATGACGAGGAGTGTGTTCGCGGCGACCTTTGGCTCGATTTGGCGATCCACCCTGCGCGAGCATCCGCGAATCACAATACGAGGCGACCCAGGTCGGTGGGAACCGCGCGAGGTGACCACCGACTGGTTGTTCATTCCCGGACAGGCTCCGCCGGCCGCCGATCCCGTGCAAGACGACGTTGGGCGACAGATCGTGCACATCCAGGCCTTCAAGGATTGCCTCTCCCTGGTGCCTGAATTGTCATCCGGCGCGGAAAGTGCGGCGAACCTGGTGGCCCTGTTACGTCTACTCGACCGCTTCGAGCAGGAGCCGCCGCGGCGACCCGTCCTTTTGAGCGTCGTTAACGATCACGTCAACACATTGAACGGCGAGTTGGAGTTTAGCTTCACGGCTTTCTGCCCCACCGGTGCGGTATTCGACGAACTGAGAGACCGGGAGCGGGACCTCGCACTGCAGCAATTCATTCACGGGACATACCGTCAGGAACCAGATGGTTCACTGCTGGAGGAATTGCGGGACCGGGTGGTGACTATCGCCGGACGGAAATTTACCCTGAAGGAACCGGCGGTGGATCGACTGTTGGCGGTGAAAAGCCGTCTGCGGAAAGAAATAGCATTGCTGGATGTGGAGTTGGACCTACCAACTACATCAGACGGTATCGATCGCCAGGAAATGGGAGAGCGATTGGAACGATTGCGGCGGCAGCATGAAAACGTCATCCGGCTGGGCCAGCTCTTCAACCGCTTTGGGCGTAAGAGCTACTTTGACGAAGAATGGGCGGCCGCCCACGGCGGAAAATCATACCTGGATGGAGACGCACGACGCCTTCTGAAGGAGGTTTTTGTCGATGTTGAGCAGCAGGCCAAGCGCGAAGCGGATCGGCTGGAGCACCTGCGCGCACGGTTGGTTAAGAACCTTTCGCTTCGGCGGCGGCTTCGCTGGTTCGCGCAATCTTCGCCGGATACCGGTCATGCGGACTATGCTGCGCTATTCGCGCAACGCCATCCTCCCGTTCCCTGCCTCGCCGGCATCACCCTGGATCTGACCTTTAGCACCGACAAAGTCGGCTTTTTCTATTTCGACAACCTGATGCGTTATACATCGGGTCCGAATCTGGAAGAATATGCGAAAAAACGGGTGGCCTACCTTTCCCGGCACACCCTTGAGGTGGCCCGGATTTACGCTCGGCACAGCGGCACGCCCGACCTGCTGGAAGACACGATTCGGATGGCCGGAGGCCTCCGTTGGGAAGGGCACCAGAGCGCCAAGTTCGTCATGGGCGCACGGGCCATGCAACACTACGGGCAGGCTGCGCTGACGTTGACGGGCGTGCGCGACAGGCGGCCGCGGGTATTTACGCCGCACGACACCGTGGATCGGATCGATCCCTTGCGCTTTGCATCCATCATGGACTACGTGGACGGTTATTTGCCGGCCCTGGTAAACGCCGACGGCCTGGGCATGACCCGGCGTCCGGGCATCAGCAAAGGGACAGCAGCATCGCTCGAAATCAGCGCCCGGATCCAGGACGGCTTTACCGCCCAGTTACCCAAGACCAAGCTTCCCCATGCGGTGGTCATCGGGATGTCGAAGCGATCTCGCGATTACCGGGAGTTCCTTCCCCAGCTGGGTCAAGTGCGGACCTGGCCCATGGCCGTGACCGATGAACGGGGCGCGGCGATTTTCCGCAGTTCGATGTGGGAGAATTTCAGCCTGCTCGTATTTGGGTACGACCCCTCGTTCAGGGAAATCAATGCGGCCCTTGATTTCGGTGAAGGCATGAAACGATTTCTCACCACGGTGGACGTAGGTAACCGCCGCACATTCGTGAAGCGGCCGATGGTTGCTTTCCGCTGCCGGAAGACCGACTTGCTTGGATTGACCGATGCACTCACGCTGGATCCCGTGGACGAGGTCTCGGTGCTGGATGCCCGGCAGAACACCCGCGCACGACATTTCTCCCTGGCCGGCGTGTTCATCGGCACCACGGGTTCGACGGTCAAGCACATGCCGGTCTCACTGGACGGATCGGGGAGTGTTTTCGTGGAACCTCACCTGCCGTTCAAACTTCGCTTCGGCGCCAGGGGGGATATTCGCACGCGGCTACGAGGTCTGGCGATAAACACGGATGCGCAATCAGTGGAGGGCAGGGGATTTTCCCCTGGCCTCCCATTGATCCGGAACTTGGACTTGATCAGTGCGAGAGATATGCATCGCGTAACTGGCGACCGTCTGGCGCGGTTGTCTGCGCGCGGAGTCGTGACGCCCGAGGCTGACCGCTTTCACCGGGCTGCCGGGGAAAAACTGGAAGCGCTCGATCGTCCGCGGGAACCGCTTACTGGTCCCGAACGACTGTCGGCCGTGGAAGAAGCCCATGGGCTGGCTCTTCGTGCCCACAGCCGGACAAAAGGCGCCGTCGACGATCTCATTAAGGCGGTCGTCATCTTTCTGGCGCTGGTTCTCCCATTCTGCTTTTTCGTCATGAAACTGCTTAGTCCTTTCACGGACGTACACAGGCAGCTTGCCGTGTTCGTCGCCATTTTTGTGTGCATGACGATTCTTTTGTTTGTCGTTCACCCTGCCTTTCGGATGGCGACGGCGCCCTACCAGGTGATTGTCGCTTTCGTGATCCTGGGTATGGCGTTGTTCGTGACTTCGGTTGTTTGCAATCGGTTTCATGTTTCGATGCGGCAGATGGTGGAAGAGAGCATGATGGCTGAATCCGCGGATGCCCCGCAGGGCCGGCTTCTCGGCGCCGCTTTCATGGTCGGTGTTAACAACATGAAGCGCCGTCGTATACGGACCACGCTTACCTGCACTACCATCGTGCTCGTGACCTTTACCTTGCTCTCGGTGCTCGGTGTGCGACAGAGCGTGGAGCCGCTGCGTGTCCGGGCGGGCAACCACACTCCTTATGACGGTTTCGTGTATTCGAAACCCGGGATGGGACCGATACTACCTCCCACGATGCGCCGATTGCGGGCTCAACTTCCCGACGATGCTCAATGCATCGTGAGGGCATGGGTCCACCGGCTAGACCGGACCAGTTCCGCCTACGAGTACGGGACCTACCTCGGGTATGAGGTCGTACCGATCCGTCCCGTCGAGGGCGCTCCGGCAAAGCGGCTGGAAGCCAAAGCACTGCTCGGGATGCAGAAAGAAGAGGACGGGTTCCTCGGTCCCATGCCGCTCCTGGAAGGAGGCCGATGGTTCAGTGACGACGATGCGCGGGAGATCATCCTGAGTGAAGATGCCGCCGCCTTGCTGGGCATTACGCAGGAAAACCTGCCGGGCACGGATCTGTACCTGGAAGGGCTGCGGCTGAAATTGGTTGGGCTGTTGAAAGACGAAGAGCTGGAGCGGATGCGCGACCTCGATGATATGTCTGTATTGCCGGTCCTGGTCAGTGCTTCGCCGGAGGTCCGCAAGAAGCTCGAGGATCTCCAAACCGAAAAAGTGCCCAAGAGCGGAAGCGGCGGAGGCATTTTCGGGATTTCGGGCACCCACAGCGCCTCCGCGCGGGAAGTAGCCATCCTTCCTCTCGAACTCGCCATGGAAATGGGCCCGAATGTGTTCACCGCGACCTACCGCACGTTGAGCGCAAAATTTGACCGAAAGAATGAACCCGACGAAACCGCCGCGTCCATGGATGCCTGGCAGGAGGCCAACCGGCTGATGGGCTTTCAGGACATGCGCCTTTCCGTCTCGCTGACCCATCCGGTAGAACCCGACGGCGGCAGCCGCCCGATTCCGGCGGGTCAATACGTCATGATCTCCCGCGACACCCCCGAAATCACCGGTGTACTGAAAGTGGCGGTGCCCACCATACTGGGCGCCGCCATCATTCTGAACACCATGCTGGGCTCCGTGACCGAGCGAAGGCGCGAGATCGGCATCTACAATGCGATCGGCTTGAACCCTACGCATGTCATGGTGTTTTTCCTGGCGGAGTCGCTCGTCTTCGGCGTAGTGGGCGCCGTGGCCGGGTACCTGATCGGACAGATCCTGAGTGTGGCACTCGTACACTTCGAACTCTGGGATCTACCTTTGAACTACTCATCCTTGAGCGTCGTCGTCGTCATATTCCTGAGCATTGCGACAGTGGTTGCTTCCACGATCTTTCCCGCCGCCATGGCGGCGCGAGCGGCGGTACCCAGCGGGGAACGAAAATGGTCCATGCCATCGCCGGATGGGGACGAGATTCAGATCACCTTTCCGTTCAGTTATGATCATGATCATATTTTGGGCGCCTGTGCGTTCCTGCATGATTTCATGTTGCAGAATTCGGAAGCGTCCACGGGAAGATTCCTGGCGCAGTTCAGAAAAGCGGGACGACTACCGGTCGAGCGACCGGATGACGCAGAAGAAGAGGAACGTCAGAGCGAAGAAGCCAGGAGAGGAGACGGCGCCACACAGGTGTATGCACTGGTCTACGACGTGGCGCCGGCGCCATTCGACCTGGGGGTCAATCAGGTCGTGGAATGCTACGCCGGCTATGATCCCCGTGTGCGCGCGCACATGTTTTCGGTACACCTGACGCGGATCAGCGGCCAAACCGCAAACTGGCTCGCGGTGAACCAACCCTTCCTTGAAGCCTTGAGAAAGCGGCTGCTGAACTGGCGGTCACAAAAGCCGGCAACGCAGCAGGCCTATGTAGAGAAGGGAGAAAGGTTGCTGGTTCTAGGGGAGATGCTGCCGGTGCGAAAGAGCGCTTCATAAACTCTTGCGCCAGTGGTCGGTGCGAGGCGCATGAATCAGAAAAATGTCTGTACAAAAACCGACAGTAGTGCGAACAAAAGCACGGTCATGGTGTGCTTCTGCACGTAGACAGTGAATTCCGCGGGAAGGCCATTTATGAAACTACGTTTTCTAAATCGCGAGCTTGAACTCGACGGACGGTACCTCACGACGGAATTGCGCGACGCAAATGAGTTCTTAACCGATCGCACAGCTCTTCGGAAACGCATGGAGGAGGACGGCTACCTGCTCATTCGCGGCTTGCACGACCGGGAAGCGGTGGCAGCAGCACGTCATGAAATCCTGGAAAAACTTCACGAACGCGGAATGTTGGCGCCGGATCACCCGATCCAGGAAGGGTTCTACAACCCCGGATATCAAGAACCGGTTTCCACCAGCGCAATGGCCAATCGGGAATTGATACGATCCGGCGCGTTTCAAGCAGTTGTCGCCGGGACCCCCGTACTAGAATTCTTTGCGTCGTTCCTGGGCGGACCCGCCCGGAGTTTCGATTTTCACTGGCTGCGCACCGTCGGCACCGGGGCGGAATCGTCCATCCATTACGATGCGGTTTTTATGAACCGCGGAACTCGACAACTCTATTCCTGTTGGTCGCCTCTCGGCGATCTGTCTCTCGAAATGGGGCCGTTGGTGCTTTGTCTAGGATCGCATCGTTTCGAAGAGGTGAAAGAGAGTTATGGCCGGGCGGACGTGGATCGCGATCTCATTGCGGGGCATTTCAGCGAAGACCCCGTTGAAATCGTCGACAAGTTTGGCGGGTGTTGGGCAACCACAAACTTTGAGATGGGCGACGTCGTCATTTTTGGTATGCACACGATGCATGCTTCCCTTCCCAACCTGTCGGAAAAGCTGCGGATCAGCGTCGATAGCCGTTACCAACTGGCATCGGACCCGATCGATGAACGCTGGGTCGGAACCGATCCGAAGGGGCATTACGCCTGGAGGAAAGCGGAGGCTGAGATCGAGCCGTTAGATGTCTCCCGTGCGCGGTGGGGTGTCTAGAGAATTCAGGGCCAACAATACGTAGTACCTACGGTACGTGTTTGGCGTCGCCACCACCGAGCTTGCCCGGTGGAGCGAGTGATTTTGCACTACAACTTGCGAAAAGAGAAAACTTGAGCCCGTGAGGAGCGAGGCAGGAGCACTGCTCCACCCTCGCTCCATCCGGGCGCTATCTACTTTTTCAGTTTCCGTAGTGCAGAATCCGGTTCACCACCGAACAAGTTCGGTGGGGTCTGGATCCCAACAAGCAAAGGGAAAACTCGCACTTTCGAGAGATTCTTGAGAACTTGTTTATCCAGTCCGATTTGTGCGTAAAGAGCAGAGCAAGCTCGGTGAGGTCCGAAACACGGCTAAACAGGTACATACTACGTACTGTTTGATCCAGGCTTCTTTATCGAAACTCGGAAGTCTTGGCGACTTCCACTGCATGAGGCGGAAAAGTGAACATCCGTATTCGGGTGAAAGATGGCAGCGACTCAGGATAGGGAGATCCAGCAATACCAGGACCTGATGCCGGTGCCGGAGCGCTTCGCGTCCGGGTTCGGCCCCAAGATGATCGTGGCCGCCTTGTTCCTGGGGTTCATCATGGTCCCCGGTTCAATTTATCTCACCCTGTTCATGGGGGCGAACCTGGGCCCGGCCGCGCAGTGGGTCACCGTGATCCTCTTTGCCGAGGTCACCAAGCGTTCCCTCAAGGGCCTGCGGCAGCAGGAAATCTACCTGTTGTTCTACATGTCCGGCATCGCGCTCAGCGGACAGCTCCACGGAGGAATCCTCTCGCAGCTCCTGTGGAACCAGTATTTCGTACAGTCCCCGGCTGCGATCGGCATGGGGATCGCGGAGGAGATTCCCCGATGGGTGGCGCCTTCCGCCGCTGTCCTCGAGGAAAGTTCGCGTACCTTTCTCACCCACGCGTGGATGGGTCCGATTCTCTTCATCGCAGGGATGATGGTTCTGCAACGGGTGGATCAATTCGGGCTCGGGTACGCGCTGTATCGATTGACCGCCCACGTGGAGAAGCTTCCGTTCCCCATGGCCCCCGTGAACGCGCTGGGCATTACCGCACTCGCCGAAAGCGGAGAAGGAGGGAGGAGTTGGCGATGGAAATTTTTTTCGATGGGAGCCGTGTTGGGTCTGGTCTTCGGGATGATCTACATGGGACTGCCGGCGGTGACGGGGGCCTTGTTCGAGGAGCCAATCACCCTGATCCCGATTCCCTGGCTGGATCTTACGCCACATGTCAGCACCGAGGAGTTCCTGCCCGCCCTGCCCGTAAACCTGGTGTTTGACATGACCTATGTCATTATCGGAATGGTCCTGCCGTATTGGGCCGTGGTTGGCGGATTTTTGGGGCTGATCGCCACCTGCATCATGAATCCACTGCTGTACCAGGCGGGGGTCCTGACCAGTTGGACGCCGGGGATGAAAGTGGTCGACACGGTTTATGCCAATCATGTCGACTTCTATCTCTCCTTCAGCATCGGACTGCTGGCGGCAGTTTTTCTGGCCAGCCTCGCTCCCGCGCTGAAGCTGTTGATCCACCGCTTGCGACGTCGAGGGCCAGGCGAAGCAGAAACCGAAACACTGTTGTCATCGCTCAAGCGGGAGCTCCTTCACCGTAACCGGGACCGTGGAGACATCTCGTTCCTCGTTTCTCTGCTAATCTACGCGGTCTGCAGCGTGTGCTATATCGTCATCTGCGTTCTTCTCATGCCGGGAGATCCGGAAACGGGAACCGGCCGATTCCCGTGGCTGTTTTTTGTCGGCTTCGCCTTTTTCTACCGACCTGTCGTCGGCTATGCCAACGCGAAGCTCGAAGGGATGGTAGGACAGAACGTCAACATTCCCATGGTCCGGGAGGCGGCCTATATCCTTTCGGGGTACCAGGGCGCGGCGATCTGGTTTGCGCCGGTCCCTCTCACCGATGACTCCTCGAGCGTGCGGAATTTCCGCGTGCTGGAGTTGACGGGGACGCGGCTCACCGACGTCATCAAGATTGAACTGCTTGCCCTGCCCATCCTGGCCGTGAGTTCTCTTTTCTTCTGCGAACTCATCTGGCGGCTCGCGCCGATCCCGAGCGAAGCCTATCCCTACACGCAAGAGGTCTGGGATCTCCAGGCCCGCATGATCAGCCTGCAGGTGACCGCCACCTCGGAGGGTTCCAGCGCATTTCTCGAAGCCATCAAGCCGCAGGTGATCGGGTCGGGTCTCGGCGCCGGATTGCTGGGATTCATCGTGCTCGGTTTGCTGCGGCTGCCGACGTTTCTGATCTTCGGCGCAGTGCGGGGACTGGGTCAGACCACGCCGGGGCACATTCTTCCCGAGATGATCGGAGCGTTGATCGGCAGAATTTATCTCGAACGAAAGTTTGGGCACCAGGTGTACAAACGGAACATATCGGTGTTGCTGGCCGGATTCATGGCCGGGGTGGGACTGGTCGGCATGGGTTCGGTGGCGGTGGCAATGATCGTGAAGAGTTCGACGGGGATGGGGTTTTAAAATGCACTATCGGGAAAGTGGGCATGGAAGGCCCCCCCCACGGGCTTGCCCTGCACATTACCCACAACTTGGTCTGAAAAAACAAGCTGGGGTGGAGACCCCACTCGGAAAACGCCACCACCGAACAAGTCGAAGATCCCGGGCCACGTGCCGGGGTTCGGTGAGGTCTGGGCCGGGGCGGCAATACCGGAGGCCCTACTAAAATGCTAAGATCAAGAGCTAAGTGAGTACTTTCAGCCCACGTGTAGATCTGGATGCGATCCGTGACGAGGCGGCGGATGATGAAATTCGTTCGAAGTTAACGGAAGAACAACCACCGCAATTCCGCTGGACCGTCATCCCCGTGTCCGTCCTCCTCTGCGTCGCCCAGGCACTGACCATTCTGGCTACCGGAAATCTCCGCAGTGACGTCATGCTGTCTTCCACTCTGATTCCCGTGGTCGGGTTCGCAGTGATCGCCATGCTGGTGCCTCTCAACGCGTTGCTGGCGCGGGTGTTTCGCCACAAGCTCTTCCATCCTCTTACGCGTGTTGAGTTAACGGCCATCTTCGCCGCCCTTCTGGTAACCTCAGGGATCGCGACATCGGGTCTCACCGAGCAACTGGTCCCGATCATGCCTACGCCGTTCAACCCCGAATGGAACACGCCGCAGCGGGGATGGGAAGAGGAAGTCGTACCGCATCTGAATCGAACCCTCTATATTCAGGACGAAGAGACCATCCGTCGCTACCGGGAAGGCATTACACATACCCTCGACGGCAGTCCCATCGCACGGCCCGCGGACCAGGCGCCTCTTTCCAAACGCCTGCACTACTACCGCGAAATCTTACTCAACATCGGGTGGTCACACTGGCTGCCGCCGCTTGGGCGCTGGCTGGTGTTTGTGGGCGGATGGTACCTGATCTTCTACAGTCTTACCTACATCGTCCTTCAATACTGGGTGAATCGCGAGAAGACCCTGTTTCCACTGGCCAGGTTATCCGAGGCGATGCTGCCGGAAGCGGATGAAAAACCGGGCTCGATCCCGAGCTTATTCCGCAGCTCTCTATTCTGGTGGGGCTTCGCGCTAAGTTTCGGAGTGATCAGCTTCAATTCGTCGGTCCTGGCCGGATTCCTGCCTGGTTTCGGCGACATCCCCCTCGGCATGAGCGCGGGCAGCTTCGACCAGGTGGTCAAGGGCACACTCTTTCAAGGCCTGGGAGGGGAACCCAGCTACTACGCCCTGAGCTTCCATATTCTCTTCACCGCGATCGGCATCGCTTTTCTCCTGTCCCTGGAAGTCAGTCACTCCTCATGGCTCTACTGGCTGCTCGGCCAATGCCTTCTGCTGGTGATGGTCTGGATGGGGTTCGGGTGGGACAGCCGTGACTTTCCCAGCGATTGGCTGTGGCAGAACAACCCGCTGTCGGCCATGGGCGGAGGAGGCATCCTCCTGTTCGGCGCAGTGAGCCTTACCAAGTGTCTGAAGGACTATGCGCAGATCACCCGTGGCCGCGGGACCCGGGAGAAGATCCGCGTCGGAATGCCCGTGATCTTCTTTGTCCTCGGCGTTTTTATCGTGGTGGCTTGGCTGCAATGGAATCGCCTGCCGTGGATCTGGGGTCTTCTGTTTGTCGGGATCTTGACCCTGATCACCCTGGGCCTGATGCGCATCGTGGCCGAAAGCGGCATCTACTGGTTTCAGGCTCACGTCGGTTTCTTTCACCTCTACAAGGTCTTTGGCCTGGGAGTACTTCTGAACCCGTCGTTGATACTCCCCCTGCTCCCGATGACGTGGATTCTCTTCGCAAATTACAATACCTTCATGGCTCCCAACCTGCTCAACGCCGCGAAAATGAACGAGGATGCGAGCGGGAATCGCCGGCGGTTTCATTGCACCCTGATCGCGAGCATCATCGTGTCGGTGGTGGTCGCCATCGGCTTCGCTCTTTTTCTCGCGCACCTGGTGGGGGCCTCGCACATGGGCTCCGGCGGCTGGTTTTATACCTACGGTCCGCAATCGCTGTTCGACAAGGCGGTGCGGGCGGCGGGGGAGACGCCGGCGTTTCACGCCACGACGGCGACATGGTACATCCTGGGCGCAGGTTGGATCGGCCTCAGCATGATGGTTCGCCGCAAGTTCTTCCGGTTTCCGCATCCCATCGGTTTCCTCATGCTTGTCAATCCGGTGATGGGCGTCTTGTGGTTCAGTTTCTTTATCGGATGGTTCTGCAAGAAAGTAGTCGTTACCTACGGAGGAAAAGCTACCTTTGACACGGCCCGCGCTTTCTTTATCGGCTTGATTCTGGGCGAACTGATCGCCGTGTTCGTCTGGCCGATGCTCTCGATCGCGTTCGACTTTCCGCTCCAGGGAGTGGATTTGCAGCGGAGTCCGTAGTGATTGCCGCAGCTTGCCGGGGCGTTGAACGGCTTGTATGATGAGCACGTGATCGAAGCAGAGAATCGGGATGAATAACGCCGCCATACTACACGACAGGAGTGGGCAATGCAGAAGATCGGTGTAATCGGGATGGGAATCATGGGCGCGCCGATGGCGGTGAATCTGATGAAGGCCGGGTTCGACGTGACGGTGTTCAATCGGGATCCAAAGAAGAGCAAGCCGGTCCAGGAGGCGGGTGCAGCGGTGGCGGGATCGATCGGGGAGCTGGCCGCGACTCGCGAAGCGGTCGTGGTGGTGGTTAGCGACGACGACGCGGTGCGCGCGGTTTGTCTTGGCGAAGGCGGCATCGAGGGTGCGGGACGCGAGGGACTCCTGGTCATTGATGCGAGTACGGCCTTGCCCGATACAACCATCGAGGTGGCCGCGGCGTTGCGTGCGCGCGGCATGGTTTACCTCGACGCCCCGGTGACCGGCAGCAAACCGCAGGCCGAGTCGGGAACGGTCTTTTTCCTGGCCGCGGGCGACAAGGCCGGCTACCAAAGGGCCGTGCCCCTCTTCGAGGCCATGGGGCGTCGTCACATCTATCTCGGAGAAAACGGGATGGGAACCTGCGCCAAGCTGTGCAACAACCTCTGCGGCTTCATCAACCTCGCCGCTTTCAGCGAGGCCCTCGCCATCGGTTCGAAGTTCGGTCTGGAGCCGGAGCTCCTGTGTGAAGTCATCGGCGACAGCGGGGGACGCAGCGCCGCGATGGAAGGGAAGTGGCCCAAGATGCTGGAGCGGGACTGGAGCCCGCAATTCGCCCTGCCACTGGCCGCGAAGGACATGCGCCTCGCACAGGAGCTCAGCGAGAAGGTGGGCGTTGATGCGCGCATCATCGCCACCGCGATGGAGGTTTACGCCGAGGCCACCCCGGGTGGGGAGGGAAAGGATTTCTGCAGCCTGATTGAGTGGTACGAACAATGAGAAAGTGTGAAATACGGGCTAAAAATCCGTCTCGAGCAGGCTTACATCTTCGTTCCGCAGATGGGAGATGTCGTTCAAGCTGTGGGCGATGTACCCCGAGTCCATGCGCTCGAACCGGTTGATGCACGCGTTTCCCTGGATGATGTCTGGGAATTTATCGAGTCCCAGTCCCTGGACGCCCAGGACCAGGAGCTTGTTCACTACCCGGTGCGCGAAGAGGACGACCGTTTTTCGCGGGTGTTGAGCGACGATCTCCTCCATCGCGCCGAAGGCCCTTTCAAAGACTACGGACAGGGAATCGCCTCCGGGGATCACAATGTCATGTGGTGTTGAAATCCATTGCCTGTGTTCATCCGGCCATCGCCGGGCCACTTCGTCCTCCGCCAGCCCGGTCCACTCGCCGTAATCGAAATCAAAGAAGCCGTCATGGGGGATGGCCTGCACGCCGTGGGGCTTCAGCACGATGGCGGCTGTGTCCGTGGCGCGGGACAGGGGGCTGGTGTAGGCGGCGTCGATCTGTTGTTTCGCCAGTGCCCGGGACGCCAGCCCCGCCTGTTTCCGGCCGTTCTCGTTCAGGGGGATGTCGTAGGTCCCGCGGTAGACTTGTTCCCGGTTCCAGGCGGTCTCCCCATGGCGGACGAGGATGATGTGGGTGGACATAGGCGAAGAATTTCAAAAAAGCGCCCAAGTGTGGGACTTGAGTGTTTAGTTTTTAGTTCTAAATACTAAACACTAAACACTACATACTAAACACTCACTCATCACGGCACTTCCGTGATTCGATACACCATCCCGGTATCCGGGCCGCCGGGGTCGAAGACCGTCAACGAATTGCCGTCGCCCTGAATGAGCAGCGGGGTGGCCGAGAAGTTGTTTGTGTCCGGGCCGGATTCGAGACTGTAGTTGACGCCGTTGGAACTCTGGAAAGTGACCCCAAGCGAGTCGCCGACTTCCGCCCCACTGATCGGTGCCGCGGTGGGAATCACCGCGAATGATGTGAGGTCCTGGTCGGTGACTTGCACGGCATCGACAAATACGTCCGTGCCCCACGTGGCATGGTCCCGAGGCATGATCCCGATGTAGAGGAATGCGCCGGGTGCAGGGAAAAGAAGTTCGGAAATCGGATCAGCCGTGTTAACGAAGTCATTCCACACCGTATCCGCCAAGAGCTTGTATTCCAGGTTCATTTCCGTCATCCCGTTCGTCACCCCTTGATCCTTCAGCACGATCCGGTAGTCATACAGGATTCCCGTTGGCGGGTCTGGCTGGAGCAGAGGTCCCCCGACGCTGCCATCCAACGCCCAGTTCCCGGCCCCACCAGCTGGCGGCAGGACAAACACTTCCTGAATATCCGCGTCCGGAGAGGTGTGCGCCCGCGCGTAGACGGCACATTCGTAGTCCGTGTCGGCCTGGGGTCGAACCGCGCTGTCGGTAACTCCCAGATAAATGTAGGTAGGAGCGCTATTCTGCTCCACCCCCCAGAAATAGAGATAGAGATTCCCCTCCCCGGCGGGTTTACGGGTGAAAAAGCTCGACGAGATCAGGCCGAAGGAGCCCCATGAGGTATCCGCTCCGGTGTCCGACGCATCGATGTGCAGCCGCCCTCCGGTGGCGGCAATGCTCCCGTTGGCATTCTCTTCCACGTTCCATTTACCCAACAGAGGGTCGTCGAACTCGTCTACAAATAGAGTGACGCCCCGGACGGGCAAACCAAGGAACGCACACACGAACATGCCTGCGATGATCAGGCTTGAAAAGTTGTTCATTTTCATTCTTCGCTCCTCAATGTCTTCTTGCTGAAACACAATCACGGGATCAGGACGCGGTAAATATTCTGCGATGTGGAGGCGGTGGATTCGGAGAATTTCAACGGTCCACCTGTACCCTTGAGCACCAGCGGTGTGGCGGCAAAATCAGTCGCTGCCGGATCGGGGGTGGACTCGAGAACATACGTGACGCCCACATCGCTCTGAATGATGGCGCTGAAGACGTCGCTCTCCGGTGCCTGCGTGCTGGGCACCACGATGATCATCTCCCGGCTGAACGCGGTGATGTCCCGCGTGGTGACCTGCACTGCTTCAACGAAAAGATCGGTGCCGTCATTTTGAGGCGGTCCCTGTTCCCGAGGCGAGAGGGCAACATACAGGGGCGCGTTGGTCGGGGGAAACTGAAGTCGGGTGCTCGGGTCCTCCGTGCTGTCGAAATCGTTCCATGTGGTCTCCGACGAAATCTTGTACTCCAGGTTCATCACGCTGGTGTTGTCGTCGACGCTCTGATCTCGAATCACGATCCGGTAGTCCATGAATTCGCCGGTGAACGGCTGATCGAGCGGCCCGCCCCGGAGTTCATTGTTCGCGGCCGAGCCGGTGTTGGTGTAAATAACGACTTCCTGGATGTCCTCGCTGGAACTTCGCGCGAACACGGCAAAATCGAAGTCGTTGTCGCTCATCGGCTGCGTGGCGTCCTCGGTCACGCCGAGATAGTACTGCATGGCATCGTCCTTGCCGTGCTCCACCTCCCAGAAATAGACGTAGACGACGCCTTCCCCGGGTGGGTTGCGCGTAAAGCTGTTGGAGATGATCAGCCCGAAGGTCCCGATCCCCTGCTCCGTCTGGTCGGCGGCATCCAGGTGCAAGCGGCCGCTCGTCACATTGACCGTTCCGTCGGTATTCGTCGTTATGTTCCACTGAACCAGTGACGGATCGTCAAACTCATCCACGAAGATATCTCCGGCGCCGGCGCTCGTCGCCAGAAAACTCAATGTCAACACCGGTACGGCGATCAATCTGTTCATCATCACAGTGCTCCTCTCTTACTGAATCCGCCAGTGAATGTCGTTCTGGTCATCCGCGAAATCGGTCCATTCCAGCACCCGCTCCACATGACCGTCCACGCACGCAATGCTAGCCCCGTTGGGGTGCCGGGTGGTGTCCGGCTGACGGGAGCCCCAGAAATTGTGGTTCGATTCGTTGGCCATCACGCCGGAAATAAAATCGTTCACCGGATAGCCCGCCCGGATGGCGTCGTTGACACTGTGCATCCCGCTGTCACCCACCAGGTAAAGGTGGGAAGGGTTGCCGACGAACGTCAGCGAGGGGACATTGCTGCTGCGCCGCCTCCGCCCCGCCGAATCGGGCGGAAACGGGTCCGTGTCCCGGTTCGCCGGCGCAATCCAGTAATTGATCCCGTAGTGCGTTCCGCGATAGTCCGTCCACGCATAGGGCGGATTCGGCGTCTCCAGGGAAATCGGAGGCCGGGCCGGACATCGGAAGATCCCTTGCACCGGCTTATTCTGCCCCATCCAGGAGACGACGTCCGAATCATTCAACCACTGCATCCATACTTTGCTATAGGCAGCGCCGCTTCCGGACATGGACCGATACGGTGGCAGGTAGCCCCGGTGATCCAGGGAAAACTGCCGCAACGCCACCGCAAGTTGCCGAGCGTTACTCGTGCAGTGCGCTTGAATGGCCGTATCTTTGGCCAGTTTCAGGGCCGGGGAGAGCAAAACCGCGAGGATCGAGATGATCGCGATCACCACCAGGAGTTCGATCAATGTGAAGGCCTGGTCTCGTGTTTGCTTCTGCACAACCTCTTATGTATCGGTTAATCCCCGCCACTGAACATTCAAAAATGGGTCACCGCTTGCACTTCACACCCGCCTGAACCTGCGGGAACGGGCCAATGCAACTGCTCCGAACAGCAGGAGCCCGAACGTCGCCGGCTCCGGCACCTGGCTGAGAAAACTCCAGTCGTCGTCCGCGATCGTTATGGCTTCCAGGGCGACGTGAGAGGGGGACGCAGCATGATCCCGCGGCATGATCCCAACGTACAGAGCTGCGCCGACATCGGCAAAGTCCCTGGTGCCCTCATTCGTGTTCACGAAATCAATCCACGTCGCACTCGACGAGAGCTTGTATTCCAGATTTATTTCCGTGGTGCTGTCATCAGCCCCTTGATCGCGGAGCACGATCCGGTAGTCATACAAGACGCCCGGAGCGGGCTGCTCAAGCGGTCCCCCTGCACTGCCAGCCAACGCCCAGTTCCCGGCCGAACCACCTGGCGTTTTAGACACTTCCTGGATATCCGGCGGGCTGCTATGCGCCCGCGCGTAGCCTGCCAACTCGAAGTCACTATCGCCCGTGGGTTGCGAGGAACTCTCGGTGACCCCCAGATAATAGTACGTTGGGGTTGCCGTCTGATCCACTTCCCAAAAATAGACGTACCGATTCCCCTGCCCGGAGAGATTTCGAGTAAACGAGTTCGCCGAGACCACGCCAAAGGAACCCCACGAGGTACTCGCTCCGGTGTCTGCCGCATCGACGAGCATTCGCCCACCGCCGGCGGTAACGCTTCCTCCCTCACTGGTCGTCAAGTTCCAGTCGGGCAAAGCGGGGTCGGTAAAATCGTCATGCAGGATGATGGCCGCGTTCGCGCTGAAGCCCGCAATGGAAACGGTCAGCACACCTACAATAGATGATATTCTTTTCGATTTCTTTCTGTGAAGTTGCATCTCTTGAATTCTCCTTCGCTTATCCTATTATTTTTATGGTTGCCCCTAACTCATTATATGACCCGTTGGGCCGTGAGCAACTAGCTCAAATACACCGTATCAGACAATTCCCGTGGAGTACAAGAAAAAAACAAGCAGAGTCACTAATTGTAACCACCGGAAGATTAGCGGGTTACCTACCTCTGAGGAGGCGCGAAAGGAAGAAACTCTCCTATGAGTGAGGGTTCTCCCGCCGAAGCGGATTCAGGCTCGCCAGCCTCCCCCAGGCAGCAGGTTAACTCCTCGGTGACGAGAAGCCGGACCGTGTCTACTGGAGGCGGTTTACCGACAACTCGGCGCTGATTCTAAACTACTCCAAGGAAGACTTCGTCATCGGCAGCCTGACGATCCCACCCGGGGCCATCGGCCCCATGCCGGCGGTGACGCCCAGCCTCGACACGATGATCGGCCTGAGTACGGAAAGCATCGCATAATTTAATTAAGCGCTTTATGATTTGTTATGATCCGGTTCTTTCCAGGGGAGATCATGCAATGAGGTATGGGAATATGACGATAGTACGCATTATCATAGTGCTGTTGACGGCGTGTGCCGCGCCGGGTACGGCGGAGGTTCTTGAAAGCATTCCTATTCTACCAGGTACCGGGGATGCGCCCTCGTTTAGGCCGATCCCGCCGCCGCCGGGCGCGAAACCAGGTTCCGAATGGTTCGAGTGTGAACCCTCGGTCGACTGGTCGGCTTCGGGCAAGGCCGAGTTCTACGTGGACACCCTTCGCGAGGGTGGCGAAGTCTTCAAAGCCCTGCGCATGCGCATCAATAAAGACTCGGCCGATCACACCGGCGGGGGATTAGAGCAAGCACCTATCCTGACATCGGTAGGCTACGTCTATCGCGTGCACTTAACGCACCGCTGTCTCGGCGTTCTGCGTCATCGTTGGACCTTGGGCTTCACCTTTCTCCACGATGAAGAGGGCTCTTCCCGCACGAGCGTTTATGTATACACGAAAAAAGACTGGCAGACGTTCGTGAGCGCGTGGCTAGCGCCGCCGTCCCGGAAGGGGAGGTTCTTCGCGCCGATTTACTTCTCTCGTCTCCCCGACAAGGAACATGCCGACTTTCAAGTCCGTTCGATCCGGATCGAGCGCGCGCCGGTCACCTTGCTCAGTCCACGTAACGGCGAGACCATCCGTAGACCGGCCCCGGTCTTCTCGTGGAACCTCGCGCGCGCAGACAGGCTTCAAGTATCAACCTCCTCGGATTTTCCCAAGGGAGAAGCCACCCGGGCCGTGACGCGCAAGCAACTGCCGGTTGCCGCGTATCGCTTTCCCGATGCTTTCACTCCAGGCACGTGGTACTGCCGTCTTGGATTCAAAACCGATGAGGGCGAGATGAAATGGTCGAAGACCAGCCGGTTCGTAGTGGCTCCCCGGCCTCCCGGTCGATGGGTCGTAGACCTCGGACCCGACACGTCTCCCGTGGACCCGGATGCTGTTGGCTTAAAACAGTCGGAGGCAGCCTACTCGCCAAAACGGGGATACGGGCTGGTGGGGGCACAAGGATTGAGTTCCCACACCGAGCCCGACAGCGGGTATCGCCGATTCGAGTTCTCCAACGAACCCGATACCTGGGAGGGGGAAAATGGAAAGAAATTCAATCGTAACCGGAACCTTACGTTGAATACTCCCGTTTCGCGCGATTTCATCCAGGGCAAGGGTCCTTGCACGTTCCGCATGGACGTTCCCAACGGCGATTATCGCGTCCTTATCCTATCCGGGCACCCAACCACCGAAGACTACCGTCCGCGCGTCTTCGAATTTGAGGCGCGCACCAGCGTCGCATCGGCCAGGTTCCAGAAAACCTATCCGAAATCATGGTTTGAGTTACACCCGGTCAGGGCGAAGGCGGTGAACGGCAAACTCGAAGTGGACATCGTACCCACCGGCGGGGACGACGTCTGGGTCCTTAACGGGATGCTGATTCTTTCCGAAACAGCCGCCCGCACGAAATGGGGCAAAGCGGAATGGCGCGAGTGGTACGACAATGTCTACGGTGGTCCCGGGGACTACAAAGACGGAATCGACGTGAGCTACGAGGCGAACATTGTTGCGGCCGAAGGCAAGCCACCGCCGCCGACGAGGCAGGAGAAACGACTCGGCATGATCCTTTATTCCCGCGGCACCAAGCATTCAATGCACGACTTGTATGTGCCAAAGCCGGAGGAACGAGTCGATAGGCTGTTTGAGCTCGGTTCACCTGGAGAGCCGGTACACCTGACATTCAGTGTCTATGCTCTAAAAGACCTCTATTCGTTCTCAGCAACGCCAACCGACCTTCGTGCAAGTGACGGAAGCAGCATCATCCCCGCAGCTCGTGTGCTTGTCCGCAGGACCTACGTCATGCCCCTCGTGTCCCATGTCGAGGCTACACGAGACTGGATGGGCCTGCTCATGCCCTGGGAGGAATTAGACCTGGACGCAAGGCGAACACAGCAGGTCTTCCTCACCGCAGACATTCCCCCAAACGCTATGCCGGGAAAATACAAAGGGCTCGTGCGTCTCGCAGACGAAACCGGGGAGCTCTACGCGTTGCCCCTCGAAATAGAGGTGGCGCCCATCAACCTGGAGCCGGTAGGCCAATACTACACGCTGTGGGCCAATGATCACTGGGAGACGGGAAAAGGAGATTCGGAAGCGATCAAGGAATTGCTTGAAACGGGCCGGTACGCCGCCTTTCACAGCCTGGCAACACACGGTTTTACCGTGGTGAGTTTCGGGGGCAGTGTTGACATAAGGTGGAACCCTGAAACGAAAACGCTCACCACCAATTATGACAAACTTCGCAAGCGCATCACCGACTTCCAGAAGGCGGGTGGTGATGCTCGATTTGCCAATGTAGATCTCCAGTGGAGTGCCATGGAAAACTTTCTCAAGGCCTGGGCACCCGATCAAGCCTCTAGGTACAAAGGGAAGCGGATCGAAGGCAGTGTAATGAAACTTACGTCGACGTTCCGCGAGGAATTTCCCAAGTGGATTCGTTCCGTAGATGAATGCATCCGGGCCGAAGGGATTGATGATATTGCATATCGCATCCATGACGAACCGGCACACAGCCCCATAGAGCTTCAGTTCGTTCGTGATATCGCCATTCTTATTCGCAAGGCATGCCCGAAATCATATACGTCGACCAATGTCTCCAAAGCTGATTTCTTGAAGTACTACGCCTCGGCAGAGGAACTCGACGGCGCGCCCGTCATCACGCTCTGGTGGCCCTACGGCGGCGTGGATGAGGAGGAAAGGGAGCGACTCAGCAAGAAAGGTGTCCGGTTCGTCGGAATTACTTCCGCCTTCAGCCGCTTTTATGACCGGGAAGGGATTGGATTCATGACCTGGCGCACACGCCAATTTGGAGCCGAGGACTGGACGTATAATCCCTATTACTCCAGCGCAAACACCTATTCCGACGGCCCCGATTTCGGCACCGGCCGCGTGTTACCCACGGCGCCTGCCCTGACGCTTTACCGGTGGGAGCGTGCCCAGCAGGGGGTCTATGACATCCGCTACCTCAAGACCCTCGAGGCGGCGGTCAGAGAGGGGCGGGCTTCCGGAAACGCGGAAAAGGTCAAGGCCTCGGAGGCCGGCAAGGCCCTGCTCGACCGGTTGTGGGGGGAACTGGATCCCAAAGCCATGGCGAGTCTCGGGACGGTGGACCCGGTAACGGCCAGGCGCGAAATCATCCGTGCGATTGCGGCGATCTATCCGGAGGGAAACTAGCCCGCAGATCTCACACTTTTTCGTAGCAGCCTGCCACGCCGGCGGCGGCGAAGGCCGAAGCGAATGTAGATTCCACGAAATCAAGGACTTGTCCCGATGGTGGAGCCCGTTTTTTCAGAGTGAAAAAGTAGTACTTGGGTTCGCGTTTCAGATTGGAATCAATTAATTGCCAGTAGCTAATCCATCTAAACACTCAATACTAAACACCAAAACCTGGTTCCTCAAGCAAGTCATCACGGAACAACGGTGATCCGATAAACCATCCCGGTATCCGGGCCGCCGGGGTCGAAGACCGTCAACGAATTGCCGTCGCCTTGAATGAGTAGCGGGGTGGCCGCGAAGCTATTTGTGTCCGGGCCGGATTCGAGACTGTAGTTGACGCTGTTGGAACTCTGAAACGTAACCCCTGTCAGATCGCCGATTCCGGCTTGTGTGATTTCCGTTGCATTGATTTCCGGGGTAAATTCCGTGAGGTCCAGGTCGGTGATCTGAACGGAATCGATAAACAGATCGGTGCCATCGCTGACTCTCTCGCGTCCCGACAGGCTGAGATAAAAGGTCGCGGTGTCGCTGGGAAAGGCACAACAGATGTTCTCGTATGTATTGACGAATTGGAGCCACGTGCTCGAGGAGGACAACTTGTAATCCAGGTCGATTGTGGTATTCGTGCCGCTATCCTGCATCACGAATCGAAAGTCGTACGGCATCGTGGATTGGTTCAAGGGACCGCCCTCGGACTCCTTCAGGTTCGCATTGACATCTATGCCATCGGAGGCCCTGAAGAAGGCTTCTTGGATCTGGCCGCTGGTTCCGAGAATACCGAAGGGCATCTGTCTGGCCGACGTCGCGATGGTGACCTGTCCGTCTGTGAGACCGAACAAGTATCTTTGCGGAATCGGAGCGCTATTGTGCTCAAAGCCCCAGAGATAGACGTACACAATTTGAGAATCGGTCGGTTCAAAACTGGTTTTCGTAATCAAACCCAGGGAACCGAACCCCAGGTCGTTGTTGCCCGCGGCCTGCAAGTGCGCCTGGTCCCCTGATGTCGCCACAGTGCCGTCGGTACCGCTGGTAACGTGCCACTTATTCAATAAGGGATCGTTGAAATCATCCACGAAAAACGTAACCGCCTTGACGGGGATGCTCAGGCACGTCAGCACGCAGATGCCAACGCATATCGGAATCGCAAAGTTTGCTGTCTTCATCATTAGCTCCTTGTATCGTCTTCGTATTTCAAAATAATCAAGGGAGTACGACGCGGAAAACATTCTGCGGTGAACTTGCAGAGGTTTCGGAGAACGTCAACGGTCCGCCGGTGCCGATCAGCACCAGTGGTGTGGCGGAGAAATCTGTTGCCGCCGGATCGGGCGTGGATTCGAGAATGTAGGTGACGCCTGCCACGCTCTGAATGGTGGCGCTGAAGACGTCAGTCTCCAGTGCCTCCGTGCTGGGCACCACGGTGATCGTCTCCAGGCCGAACGCGGTGAGGCTCCGCGTGGTAACCTGCACTGCTTCAAGGAAAAAATCGGTGCCGTCCGGCGGCGCCTGTTCCCGAGGCGCGATGGCAACGTACAGGGGCGTATTGGTCGGGGGGAACTGCAGCCGGGTACTTGGGTCCTCCGTACTGAGGAAATCGTTCCATGTGCCCTCCGTCGACATCTTGTACTCCAAGTTCATCACGGTGGTGTTGTCATCCACGCTCTGATCCTGAATTACAATCCGGTAGTCCATGAACTCGCCCGTGAACGGCTGATCGAGAGGCCCATCCCGGAGCTCGATGTTCGCGGCCGAACCGGTATTGGTGAAAATAACGACCTCCTGGATATCTTCGCTGGAACTGCGCGCAAACGCGGCAAAATCGAAGTCGTTGTCGCTCATCGGCTGCGTGGCGTCCTCGGTCACACCGATATAATACTGCATGGCATCGTCCTTGCCGTGTTCCAACTCCCAGAAGTAGACGTAGATGACCCCTTCCCCCGCTGGGTTGCGAGTGAAGCTGCTGGAGGTGATCAGCCCGAAGGTCCCGATTCCTCGGTCGTTCTGGTCGGCGGCATCCACGTGCAGCCTCCCGCTGGTCACATTTACGGTTCCGTCGGTGCTCGTGGTTATGTTCCACTGAACCAGTGACGGATCGTCAAACTCATCCACGAAAAGATCTCCGGCGCCGGCGCTCGTCGCCAGGAAACTCAAAGTCAACACCGGTACGGCAATCAACCTGTTCTTCATCACATTGCTCCTCCTCTTACTGAATCCGCCAGTGAATGTCGTTCTGGTCATCCGCATAATCGACCCATTCCAGCACCCGCTCCACGTGACCGTCCACGCACCCGATATTCGCCCCGTTGGGATGCCGGGTGGTGTCCGGCTGGCGGGAGCCCCAGAAATTGTTGTTCGATTCGTTGGCCATCACCCCGGAAATAAAATCATTGGACGGATAGCCCGCCCGGATGGCGTCATTGACAGAGTGCATCCCGCTGTCACCCACCAGGTAGAGGTGGGAAGGATTGCCGACAAACATCAGTGAGGGGACGTTACTGCTGCGCCGCCGCCGCGTCGAACCCGAACCGGGCGGAAACGGATCGGTGTCCCGGTTCTCCGGCGCAATCCAGTAATTGATCCCGTAGTGCGTTCCCCGATAGTCCGTCCACGCATACGGCGGATTCGGCGACTCCTGAGAAATCGACGGCCGGGCCGGACATCGGAAGATCCCTTGCACCGGCTGATCCTGCCCCATCCAGGAAATGATTTCCGCATCATTCAACCACTGCATCCATACTTTGCTATACGCAGTGCCGCTGCTGGATGCGGACCGATGCGGTGGCAGGTAGCCCTGGTGGTCGAGGGAGAACGACCGCAATGCCATCGCCAGTTGCCGCACGTTGCTCGTGCAGTGCGCCTGGATGGCCGTATCTTTGGCAAGTTTCAGGGCCGGGGAGAGCAAAACCGCGAGGATCGAGATGATCGCGATCACCACCAGTAGTTCGATCAGGGTGAAAGCTTGTTCTCGTTGCATGCCTTTGCAGAATCTCATCGCTCGTTCCCAGCCCCTACCACGAGATGCACGCTCCCGCCACTACATTATATTATGTGGTCTACAGGGCCGACTGGCAATCGCAAAAGCTGCTCAAACGCAAAGGAGGGGCCACGATTACCGCACCCCCCCTCCTCAACGCGAAAGCGATTCAACTTCTATCCAGCTCTACCCCAATGATCGTCTACCCAGACCGCGACAACAAGCCACCAAGGCGCCGAGCACCAGCAGCAACCCCGCCGCGGGTTCGGGAATCGGCGCGGTCAGATCCTGCGTGGTAATGTGGATTTCGTCAATGAACAAATCGGTGCCGTCACTGGTTCGCTCGCGAGCCGACAAACTCAGATACAGCTCCGACGAGTCGCCGGGGAACTGACAACAGATGCCCTCGTAATCACTGACGAATTGGAGCCACGTACCCGAGGAGGACAACTTGTAATCCAAGTCAATTGTGGTATCTCCGCCGCTGTCCTGCATCACGAATCGAAAGTCGTGCGGCGTCGTGGATTGGTCCAAGGGACCGCCCGCAGAGCCCTTCAGGTTCGCATTGACATCTATGCCATCAGAAGTCCTGAAAAACGCTTCCTGGACTTTCCCCCCAGTCCCGAGAATGCCGAAGGGGATTTGACCCCCATGCGCCGTTGCGAGGGTGCTTCTCCCGTCCGTGAGTCCGAACAGGAACCGCTGAGGGATCGGGGAGCTATTGAACTCGAATCCCCAAAGATAGGCGTACGTAGGCTCAGCGCTGCCCGGGTTAATACCGGCCGCCGTGATCATGCCCAGGGAACCGAATCCCATGTCAGCGTTCCCCGCGGCCTGGAAGTGGACCCGTCCTCCGCTGACCGAGACGGTTCCGTCCGCCCCGGACGTTACGTTCCAGTCGGACAGGGCCGCACTGTCAAACGTGTCGCGAAGCAACTCCGTAGCACTGGCCGTGCTGAATGAAAATAGCAGTGCCAGTCCCAGGCACCCTCCGATCGATTTTTTTCCGTTCAGTTGCATCTTGAATTCTCCTTCTCCTGATGTCTATTGTTACAAGTTGCTCCTAATACCAACTACCTTCTCCACAAGTAACATGTGTAAATTATCAAAAATGGGGGGGGGGCTCAAGAAATTAATTAAAAAACGTGCGGATCGTGTAACCATTTGAGAATTGGCGGGTTAGCGGCCTCTGCGGGTGCGCAAAGGGACGGAGCTCTCTATGAGCGAGGGGGTTCCGCCGGAGAGAGGATTCAGGCCCGCCGGCCTCAAGTGTGCGCGGATCATTCTGATCGAATTAGATGCAATGGCGGAGATGGGTTGAATCCGAAATCTTAGATTCCACCCGAGGAAAGAGAGTGACCATGGACTTTGGATTCTGTACGGCCCTGTACGATCTGGACTTGCCGGGTAATCTGGCCAAGTCGAAGGAACTGGGATTCTCGTGTCTCGAAGTAAACGCATGGACCCTGTTCAAGCGCGACAAGTTCGAAGGGGGGCGGAACATCTTGCCCCAACATCTCGAAGACGACTCCCTCGTCGAGGAGATCGACCGTGCGATCAAAGACACGGGCATCTATATCTGCTGTGTTCACGGACCGATGCAGGGGGTAAAGCTCGGCGACCCCGATTTTGATGACAAGCGATACCTGTATGAAGCGCTCCTGGAGCGCATGAAACGACTCAACATCAAGTACCTTCTTCATCACGCCGGCAACGGGAACCTGGGTGATTTTCGGGAGGGAGAAAACAAGGAGATGTGGAAGGCCATTGTGGGCAGCCTGGAAAAGCTTCGCGACCTGGCTTCGGCGCATGGCATTACGTTAACCGTCGAGAACGGCGCCGGGGCCCAGGACTTGACGCATCCCAGGGCACTCCGAAAGTTATTTGATGCATTGGAGGGCGTATACTTCTCCTGCGATGTCCACCACGCCTACCGTCCCCAGCTCTTTGACTACGATGAGATGTTCGGCGAAGTGGGAGACCGGTTGGTCCATCTTCATGTCCCGGACGGAGACGGGTTCATCTCGCACGGCGGAATCCCCGGGAAATGTTTCATCGACTGGCCCCACGTAATGAGACTCATTCGCCGAACCGGTTTCGACGGGCCGGCAACCATAGAAACCGACCTTCGCGCATTCTACTATGTCCTGGGTTACTACCTCGCCATGATGAAAGAGGAAGGCATCGAGGAAGTCTACCTTCCCCCGGTTGAATACGCGCCGCCCAATGAATACCGGTACGGACCCAAGGATCCCGAGCACACTAAGCTGACTCCCAGGTTCGTGCAAATACCGTCGGCGCACATCCGGCTCGCGGACCGGCAGGACCATGCCGTGGATATTCACGACGCGGTGATTCTCACCGCGAAAAAGCAACTGGAACGACTGTGGGCGGAAAGCGAAGGGGGGTAGGGGATTTCGAATTCGACCCCGTTTCCAATGATGCTATTGCCTCCACGGCTTTGGCCTGTAC
>Ga0310342_100000140_pt1 | contig 35469 bp, 24 predicted proteins | sample S15DNA20500_MG_FD_206155 | JGI IMG/M metagenome (GOLD analysis project Ga0310342, IMG submission 206155) | Marine microbial communities from station ALOHA, North Pacific Subtropical Gyre - S1503-DNA-20-500_MG | ecosystem: Environmental > Aquatic > Marine > Oceanic | place: Pacific Ocean: North... | reverse complement strand
CCACCCGCAGCATTTTCGGCATTCGCCACGATCAAATCCAGTTGGTATTGCTCACGAAGAATCGGTACCGCCCGGACCGTTATGGTCCGACCTGGTTTTCCAACAATGTCCCCGATCAACATCAACCGCACAACACGACGCTCCACTACCGAGCCAATTCTGTAAATCGCGACTCCCGCACAACCGTAATTTTGATCTCACCCGGATAAGTCAACTGTTCTTCAAACGACTTAGCAATATCGCGCGCAATTTTGGAAGCCGATGAGTCGTCGGTTTGTTTCGAGCTAGCGATCACTCGTAATTCCCTGCCAGCTTGGATAGCAAAGGCCTGCTCAACCCCTTTGAACCCCCGGGCAATCGTTTCCAATTCCTCCATGCGTTTGACATAACGCTCCAACGTCTCTCGGCGAGCCCCAGGACGGGATGCGCTACATGCGTCAGCCGTGGCAACCAACATCGTATATGGATACTCTGTGACGATTTCGTCATGATGTCCAAATGCCGCATGCACCACCTCGGGCCCCTCACCATGTCGTTTCAACAGGTCGGCACCTATTTTCGGATGTCCCCCCTCCAGGTCATGATCGACTGCTTTTCCAATATCATGTAAGAAACCACACCGTCGGGCCAAATTTCCATCCAACCCAATCAGCTCGGCTATCATACCTGAGATGAACGCTACTTCGATCGAGTGCCGCAACACATTTTGACTGTAACTGGTGCGAAAATGTAGCCGACCGATGGCATGAATGATTCGTTCATGCAATCCATGCACTTCGATTTCCTGAGCCGCTTCATTTCCCTTTTTCCCAATCAGTTCTTCAATTTCTGCCTGGGTCTCAACTACAATCTCCTCAATGCGCGAGGGATGAATACGTCCATCAGCAATCAATTTATTCAAAGACAAGCGAGCTACCTCACGACGGACAGGATCAAATCCACTCACGATCACTACACCGGGTGTATCATCGATAATCACATCAACCCCGGTATTTTTCTCAAACGATCGAATATTCCTTCCTTCTCGACCAATGATTCGTCCCTTCATTTCGTCGTTTGGAATATCGACAGAGCTAGTGGTAGCTTCAGCGGTGTGAGAAGCTGCATAACGTTGGATTGACGTGAGCAACATTTCACGAGCCTTGGCATCGCAAGTTTCAGCAATCCGTTTTTCGTGCTTGGCAATCACAGCGCCCGTCTCTTGAATCAACTCAGCATCCAGAAGTTCGAGTAACTGCTTGACCGCCTCATCGCGATTTAAACCGCTCAACTCATGCAGCTTCTGTCGGTGCATATCTAGCAGTTTCGTCAACTCCTCGTTACGACGGTTCATCTCCTCAATCCGCTCCGTGAGTCGAATCTGTGTACTTTCAACCATCCGCTCCTGTTTGCGGAGATGCTCTGCCTGCTGCTCAATTGTCGACTGACGTTTTTCTAAGACGCGCTCACGTTCGCGCAAGTCATCATGAACTTCCCTTAGTTCTTTTTCCGTTTCTGTCTTATGTTGTAGCAACAACTCCTTGCTTTCGATTTCAGTCTCTTTACGGAGATTTTCTGCATCACGGCGCGCCCGCTCCAGAATCGTATCAGCTTCGGTCTCCGCATCACGACGGCGAAGTCGGTCCAAAAATTTAACACCAATGCCACCGGCCACTACAGCGACTGCTGCCACGATGATTACAATGAGAACTTCTTGTGGTCCTTCCAAGTGTCCGTACCTCGCTTTATCTTTCATTAATCAGCGAAAGTACCGCCAGCGACACGCCGTTGTAATTGCAACGGTTAGATACGTATCCCCTATGCCGGGAAAGAACTGCAGCGACAGACGACCGGGACAATACCTCCAGCCGCGCCTTTCAAATCACAACAGAGCAGGCAGTTAAAACGTTGAGACTTCGTCTTGTAGAGGAATGCAGCAACTCTTGACATAATCGAAAAGAGTACCGCCAGATTGACTTTTCCGAAGGAATAACCGCCGAACACAACCATGTGTTGCTAATTCGCATCCTTCGAACATGAGACCAAACGAAAACCAACTCTGGTGGTCAAACAAATCACACAAGTCCTGCTGAAAACCTAAATTGGGGAAAACGCGTCCAACTGAACCATCAGAACCAACCGATTTCAAATAATACCCGGCCGGAAAATTTCCCAACAGACAGTGTAACAGGAGGAACAAATACTTCATCATTTGATTGGATTAAACACCTGAGTTTCCGCTACCCATTTCCGGCCACTATTTCCAGCTACCGATGTTGTCGCAACTTTCTGAAACTCTTTTGTAATCTACAATTCACCCCGGCATACGTTACTCAACGCCGAAGTATTTTTAAAAACCACCGAGGAAATTTGGAAAAAGAATTACCACGAGAACATGCTGTGCCCGCGAAACCCAATCCGTCCAAAATTCAGCCAGACCACAAGGATCTGCACCGGATAATTGGACCTGCCTAACTCCTCGAACACACACATGCTAAACCTTGGCCTTGAATCCAACAAGCCGACGACCACCGCCAATTCTCGACCTGCTTCTGCCAGAAATCCACCAAAGGCCTACAGTTTCGCTAGATAGGATAAATAGGAGGAATCGGAAAGACAGAAAAGGGGCTTCCTGGATTGACTTTATTGCCAATTCAATTCTGATAGAAATCGGAAACAGAACCCCATTTTGATAACTTTCCAAATTGAACTCTCCCGCTGTGCATTGCCTGGAACAACAACTTCTGCATTCATGGCCACTTCAACGATGGAGTGACACCATTACGGTAATCGCTGTCTCCGGCGGTGCCGACAGCGTGGCTCTTCTGCGAGCTCTGAAATCAACCAGTACCGGAAGTAAGGCACGATTGATCGCCGCACATTTTCATCATGAACTTCGCCCAAACGAAGCGGATGAAGATCTGGCCTTCGTGGTTAGCCTGTGCGATCAGCTGGAAATTCCACTAAAAATCGGTCGAAAGAATATTGCTCGACAAGCCAGCCACCAGGGTAAAGGTATCGAAGAAATGGCTCGCGATTCCCGCTATCAATTTCTCCGTTCCGTGTCACGGCAAGTTGGTGCTCGCAACGTGGTTACCGCCCATACTCGAGATGATCAGATCGAAACCGTTTTGCATCGCATTCTCCGGGGTACGGGATTGACTGGTTTATCAGGTATTCCCCGTGCGAGAATGCTAGAAGAAGGAATTGGACTGGTTCGACCCCTACTGAATTCATCTCGCTGTGATGTGGAAAATTACCTGCAATTGCTCAATCAGCCTTTCCGCGAGGATTCGAGTAATCGTGACGTTCGCTATACACGAAATCGAATTCGCCATCAGCTGCTACCTCTACTGGCTCAGGAGTACAACCCGCATGTCGACAAGGCATTGCATCGGCTCACTCGACTGGCTAGTGAGATTCGCGAGATTACCATTCCACTCGTGGATGCGTTGTATGAAGCTGCTGTTCACAATTCACCAGCAGGGATTCACATCTCACTGCCATCACTTGCCAACCAACCGCCTTATCTCGTACGGGAGCTGTTCGTGCGTATCTGGTGTGAAGCCAATTGGCCTCGACAAGCCTATGGATTTGAACAATGGGACGTGCTAGCAGCCAATGTCACTGATAGCACGTTACCGGTCGAACAATCGCTACCTGGAGGCGTACAGATCAGGAGAGAGGGTGACCGTCTCCATTTGACCCGGGTATCTTGAGACTCGTTTATCTTGACGTCTCGCTCTTACCTTCCTACGATTTGCAGCATTTGTCGCTACGCGCAAGATCCTCATGCAAGCAGGAGGCTGCGGATTGTTAAATTGTTGTCGGTTCCTAATCAAGGTGTTCAGCCTGACTCTGGTGATCTGCGCACTGGTCGCAGCCTGGTATTGGTACAACCGCATCGACGAACAGATTTGCCGCAAAGTCACCTCAATTCTTTCGGACCACTATCCGGGTCTTTCCGTCTCGCTGAATTCGGCACGAAGAATTGAAGGTGAAGGTATTGTTTTACGGGGTCTGAAGATCCGTGATCCCGCAATCCCAGGACGCTGGTCTGAATTACTCAAGATCGATGAAATCTTGATTGCTTGTCGCACGGGTGTTCCAGATCTGATTCAGAACGACCTACAAGTGGAACATGTAACCGTCCGCCGACTGGCCATGCAGACATGCCGTCGAAAAGATGGTCACTGGTCGATTCAACGACTTTGGCCACCACCACCTCAACGTCGCCATCGACCAATTATCTCCTTTGAACAAAGTTCTATCGAAATCCTGGACGGTCCTTCAGTCGCCAAAAAAGGGATTAAATTCAACAACATTCAAATGTCGCTTCGGCACCTGCCTGACAATCTGGTCTTTAGCTCTGCTGAACCGGTAAGGCATGCTTTGAGCATCAACGGTACAGCTGCGGGTGATTTCTTTCACCGTCTGCAATGGAATGCGACGTATGACCCGGCCAAAAGTCGTTGGAAATTGAAGGGCAGGGTAGTGGATGCGAGAATCGATAACAAACTCCATGCCAATGTTCCGGCCGGATGGCGCACCTCCCTGTCAGCGCTAAGTACACTTCGAGCTCGTGCAAATTTCCATTTCGAGGCCGATTTACCGACAACATCAAAACCGTCTGGTTTGTTTCAAATGAAAGGCAACATCGAGGAGGGACAATACAACCATCCGTTGCTCCCTTATCCGATTAGTGACCTTCAAGCAAGTTTTCTCGTCACAGGCCAGAAAATTGAGATTTCAGACATTCAAGGTCGATGCGGTGAGACAAACATCCAACTGTCATGCAATTCTAAAAACATCAACGGCCCCTACCACCTAAAAGGACGTATTGAAGGGCTCCATTTGGATGAAAACCTTGCCAGAGCCTTGCCCAAATCAGCGCGTCAAACGTGGAACGATTTTCAACCCTCTGGTGAGGTGGACGCGGAAATTGAGAACCTGACCATTGAAAACGGCCATTACCGTGGCCACGTTCTTCTGCACAGCCAAAACCTGTCGTTCACCTATCACAAGTTTCCCTACCGTCTCGATTGTGGCACGGGAACACTGATTTGGAACGAGCAGGGAATTCAAGTCAATCTTGCCGCCAAAGCGAATGATCAAACGGTTGAGATACGTGGCCACATCCATGAAATAAGACCGGCTCCATCAGGCTGGATCGAATTAGTGGGAAGTGAACCGATTCCCATCGATTCCAAGCTGTTGTCGTCTTTCAGAAACAAGAGTCGACCCGTCATCCAAGCACTACAACCACGTGGACAGCTGACTTTTTCCGCTCGATACGAACGCGACAACAATCACACACAAAAGTTGAAAAGCCGGGTGATTGTCAAACTCTCAGGCTGTTCGATGAAGTATGACCGGTTCCAATATCCGCTTTCCAACATCCATGGCACCATCGAAATGGTCGATGGCGTTTGGTCATTTCGAGATCTCGTCGGTCAAAATGGTGGTGGCCTGGTAACTTGTGTTGGACAATGGCATCCTCATCTCGATGGTGGCCAACTAGCGCTTGAATTCACCGGCAAGAAAATTCTACTGGGTCAAGAGCTTTACGGTGCTCTTTCACCACGAGCCCAACAGTTATGGTCGGACATTCGCCCAAATGGTGTTGTGGACCACCTCTACACGAAGATCCTTTATAAGGCGCGCCATCGCCGGACATCACTGGAGGTCAATCTCGAAAAGTTCAAACCTACAACAACTGGTCTCAACCGCAATATCACAGTCCAACCGGTCTGGTTTCCTTACCGTATCGAACAACTCACCGGTGCCATCCATTATCACGACGGTCTCATAACACTAAACAAACTGCACGGTGTACATGGAAATACCAGACTTTCTACCAACGGCAAGTGCTTTTCCGGACCTGGAAAACCCTGGCAAGTTGAATTGAACGACTTCGTGATCGAACGTGCCCGCACCGACCGGGAATTCATTTCGGCGTTACCTTCACAACTCGGCCGTGCCGTGAGCAAATTAGAGATCCAGGGCCCGTTGAACATTCGAGGCAAGATGAAGTTCCAGGGTGGAGATACAACGGATGTCCCTCCGCAAAGCTACTGGGATCTGACGCTGGATCTTGCCAATACAGGCATCAACTGCGGCATGCAACTGGGCAGTATTTACGGAACGATACAATTGACAGGTGCCTCCAACCAGCAGGGAATCCATTGTCGTGGCAACCTATCCCTGGATTCGTTGATGTATGAAGGAACGCAATTCACTCAAGTCCATGGTCCTCTCTGGATCGATCCTTCGCGCGTGCTCTTTGGAAGCTGGGCGGAAACCCCGCGTCCAGACCAACCACCCCAACAATTGTCGGCAACCGTTTATGGAGGCACGCTCCGGGGCAACGCCCAAATCACTCTGCCCGAATGCCAATTCAAATTAATGACTTCGCTCAGTGCTGCAGATCTGACGACCATCGCTCGTGAGAAAATCGGTCCCACCAGTACTTTATCAGGCAAAACCTTTGCAAATCTTAATTTGTCTGGAGTTGGTAAAAGCCGCCACACACTGCGAGGCAATGGAATGATTCGCCTCCGTGATGCAGATATCTACGAATTACCTGTCATGGTTTCACTCCTTAAATTAGCCCGTATTCAACCACCTGATCGAACGGCATTCACAACAAGCGACATTGACTTTCGTGTTAACGGCGAACACATTTACGTTGAACGGATTGATTTTCGTGGTGATCTTTTCAGTTTAAAAGGAAGTGGTGAAATCGGCTTAGACCATAAAATCAACTTGAACTTTTACACGCTTGTTGGACCTGACCAATTGCAACTGCCGGTACTCCGTCCGGTCCTGGGAGAGGCAAGCCGGCAGGTATTGGCAATCAATGCCACAGGCACGCTGCGCGATCCCGTAACGGAAAACCGTCCCTTTCCCGGGCTTAATGATACGATCCAACAATTGTTTCCCGACGAAGCACCTCGTCAGGCCCGGCGCTGGTCAGAGATATTTAACCCGCGCGAAGCGGCAAGAACCATCCGCCGTTTCTCTGGAAATTAGCTATGAGTATCGGACCCTCCGGAATGCCATCAAGTGCGGCCGTTTCTGCACTGTCACAAACACAGGGCCCTGACACAGCTCGCACCCAACAAGAATCAACCGATCAAGTACATCAGGCAAAAAGTCGACAAAATGCGAAAAGTTCCAGTGAAATCGGCCAAACAGAGCGGGATGAAGAGGTTACTGAACGTGATGCCGACGGTCGACGTCTCCGGGAACCAACTGACAAAAAATCAAACAAGTCAGAATCAGCTGATCCTTCAAGCGACGCTCCACAAAGCCGGGATACAACCGGCCAGCGGGGTCAGAACTTAGATCTTTCTATTTAGTATTCGCGTCTTCTATCAACAATAACCTTTTCAGATTAACACTGAGGATGCAGCAATCAGGGGATCTGATTCGATGATTTCTGCTTCTCTGTGTAACAACTAAAAAGCATGCGATTCACAAAAATGCACGGTGCCGGAAACGATTACGTTTACGTTAATTGTTTCGACGAACCGCTTGATGATGACCCTGCGAAATTAGCGAAAGCTGTTTCCGACCGGCGTTTTGGCATTGGCGGGGATGGATTGATTCTGATCTGTCCAACCGAAACTGCCGACGCCCGGATGCGGATGTTCAATGCAGATGGCTCAGAAGCTGAGATGTGTGGTAATGGAATTCGCTGTGTAGCCAAATACTTGTACGACCACCAGATTGTTCATCAGTCGAAAATGACCATCGAAACGGGTGCCGGAAGCCTGGATCTGGACATCACGGTCGATGATCAAGGTCGCGTCGCGCAAGTCACAGTCGACATGGGAGAACCGATCCTCGAGGCAGAGGACATCCCAACCACACTTCCCGGCAATCCCGTTATAAATTCGACATTGATTGTGAAAAATCGCCAAGTGGAGGTCACCTGTGTCTCAATGGGGAATCCTCACTGCGTGATATTTATTGACAAGGCTACGGACGAATGGGTCCATGAAATCGGACCGCTCATCGAACAAGACAAACATTTTCCTGCCCGCGTGAATGTCGAATTCGTAGAAGTGATTTCTTCAAATGAACTTCACCAACGAACCTGGGAGAGAGGGTCCGGTGAAACCCTTGCTTGCGGAACGGGGGCCAGCGCAGTGTGTGTCGCAGGTGTCTTGACTGGCCGCACCCAACGCAAGGTGACAATCCACCTGCTGGGGGGAGACTTATCAATCCATTGGGACGAGTCGGATAATCATGTTTACATGACCGGTCCGGCGGCCGAAGTCTTTCACGGGGAATGGACCGGCGGACATCGTTGAAAGGAAAACACCAGTGAAACTCGACCAACCGTGGCTCATGAAGTTGGGTGGACTCGGAATCGCCACGTGGCTTCGTCACTGGATGAGTACCATCGAATATCAGGCGGCATTCTATGACCAAACGGTAAACCCTGCGCACATCGATTTTACAGGACCCGCGATTTTCGTCCTGTGGCATGAATACTTGTTATCTCCCATCTATCTGTGGGGCCACTGCAACAACTCATTGCTAATCAGCCAGCATCGGGATGCTTCCTGGCTTGGACATGCCGCTAATCATCTTGGTTACGACCTAGTACATGGTTCAACCTCACGAGGCAGCACAACTGCTTTACGCCGTCTGTTTCGCAAGAGTCGTGAAATGAACTTATCAATCACTCCAGATGGTCCGCGCGGACCACGGCGTCAACTGGCTCAAGGTCCCATCTATCTTTCCTCCCGGTTACAGATCCCGTTGGTCGCCCTGGGACTCGGCTACGACCGCTGCTGGAGATTTAACAGTTGGGATCGATTCGCCGTCCCTAAACCGTACGGTCGCTGCCGACTTGTCGCCAGTCCTGAACTGCAAATTCCCTCAGCACTCGACCGAGATGGAATCGAACACTACCGATGCCACGTGGAAAAACTGCTGAACCGCCTTACGCTGGAAGCCGAGGCCTGGGCTCAATCGGGCACACGAAAGCAAGAACAATTCGCCCAGCTCCGAAAACCGGCTCCCTTAGCAAAACGTCGCTTCGACAGGGGAAATCATCAACGGGCTATCTCCTGGTCGAAAACGATGCAGAACGTTAAATTAGACTCATGAGTTTTCATGCGTCACTTCCGGCCGACAATGTCTCACAAGACGCGTTGACCGTGACAGAATTGACGGGCCAAATAAAAAGCCTGCTCGAAGAGACTTTTGTATCGGTATCGGTATGTGGCGAAATCTCCGATCTGGCTCGCCCACGTTCGGGCCATATTTATTTTTCACTGAAAGACGAGACGGCTCAAATTCGAGCCGTTCTTTGGCGCGGCACAGCACGCCAGTTAAAGTTTGATTTAGACGATGGCATGGAAGTCATCTGTGAAGGTCAAATCGACGTCTATCCTCCCCGCGGTTCCTACCAGCTGGTCGTTCGCGAAATGGAACCGAGAGGTGTCGGTGCACTTCAACTGGCATTTCGCCAATTGCACGAAAAACTCTCGGTCGAAGGTCTGTTCGACCCGGAACGAAAGCGGCCGCTGCCCTCTTTTCCACAACGAATTGCCGTAGTAACGAGTCCTACTGGAGCCGCCATTCGCGATTTTCTACAGGTATTAAAACGTCGCTGGCGGGCAATGGACACCCTGATCGTACCTTCGCGTGTTCAAGGAGAAGGTGCGGCCGACGAAATTGCCACCGCCATTCGACAAGTCAACCATCTCAATCCTCTACCGGATATTTTAGTCGTTACCAGAGGTGGGGGCAGCCTTGAAGATCTATGGAGTTTCAATGAGGAAGCAGTGGTTCGTGCAATCGTCGACTCACAAGTACCTGTCGTTTCCGCAATTGGACACGAAATTGATATCACCTTGTCGGACCTCGCCGCTGACATGCGAGCACTCACCCCCAGCGAAGCCGCCGAGCACGTGGCTCCTTCCAGTGAAGATACTCTCCGCCACTTGGCCATCCATCAACAACGTTTGGTCACCGCGCTGCGACGCCGATCAAGCCAGGCACGTTTGGAACTAAATGGCCTGGCCTCACGCAGTGCGCTGAAACGTCCTTTGGAGCATGTGCAGCAGCGTGCCCGCCGCGTTGATGAATTGGAACTTCGCGCCTCACGCGCCATCGAGCGACTACGTGAAAACACCCGTCACCAAATTACCCGTCTGGCCGGCCAACTTGAAACATTGAGTCCGCTGCGTGTTTTAGCCCGCGGATATAGTGTTACCTCTTTGGCCAATGGTCAATTGGTCCACGATTCAAAATCACTTTCCATTGGCGATCAGGTCGTAACACGACTTGCCCATGGCCAATTGCACAGCTGTGTAGAGGAGGTTGACTGATCATGGCAAAGAAAAAACGTGCCTCATCGGCTGAGAATTCTGAACCCACTTTCGAAGAAGCACTGAGTGGCCTGGAAGAAACCGTTCGCGTACTGGAAGAGGGCAAACTCGGTTTGGACCAATCGCTTCAGGAATATGAAAAAGGTGTACAGCACCTGAAACGATGCCATCAGTTACTGGAAAAAGCCGAACAAAAAATCGAATTATTAGCAGGAATAAGTTCAGCTGGCGAGGCGCAAACAGAAAAATTTGATGAAGAACCGACTTCATTGGAAAACCGGCAGAAATCACGCAGCAAACGACGATCTGTCACCCCGCCAGAGGGGGACGAGGACGTAGACTCTGCCGGCTCCCTGTTTTAGAATGACGGGCGATCGGTGCGCTAACCGGCTGGAAATGCCGGCTGGCCGACGGTCGCGGAACCAAACGACTTCTCTGCAAACATCTTATCGCTACAGAGAGGTCAAACCGATGGATTCGAATTGGATGAGTTACTTGGATGATTGAGACAGATGCTGCGTTTTTTCTTGACTATTCGGCCACGGTCCGACAAGAGGTTGATTCTGCCTTGGCCGCTTGCATTCAATTTGGTCCGGGATGTCCGGAACACTTGCAACAGGCCATGGAACACAGCTTGCTTGGTCCAGGTAAACGTTTAAGGCCACTACTGGTGTTATTGGCAACCGAAGCCTGTGGTTCGTTACGAAGCCGAGCAATGCCGGCGGCATGCGCGGTTGAGATGGTCCATGCCTACTCGTTAATTCACGACGACCTGCCCGCCATGGATGATGACGATCTGCGTCGAGGGCGACCGAGTTGTCATGCCGCATTTGGCGAGGCAACAGCAATTCTCGCTGGCGATGCACTGTTAGCACGTGCTTTTGAGATAATCGTTGGCGAGCTACAACCCGCGGCCGTGGCTGTCGCATGTTGCCAGGAACTGTCGAAAGCCGCAGGTGCTACAATGCTAGTCGGCGGCCAGCAGGACGACTTGGCTGCCGAATTTTCATCAGGAGGACTCGACCAACTGGAATCCATCCATGCCCGCAAGACGGGTGCATTGATTCAAACGTCCTTGCGTTTGGGTGGGTTGATTGCTGAACAAGGCGACGAACCATTGCAAGCGTTGACCACTTATGGAACAAAATTAGGCTTGGCATTTCAGATTGTTGACGATTTGCTCGATGCCGATGGTAATCAAACAACGGTAGGCAAACGAACTGGTAAAGATGCAGGACGCGGCAAATTGACATTTCCGGGATTGTTGGATGTGGAAGAGAGTCGCCGTCGGGCCGTTGAACTGATCAATCAGGCGTGTCAAGCCCTGGCCCCGTTCGGCTCAAACGCAGAAGGACTCGAAGCTTTGGCACGCTACGTCGCAGAGAGAAATCACTAGATAATTCCATAGCCCTTATGATCATCGAGACATTGATTTTGACGTGTGGCGTTTTCCCTACTGGCTGCTTTGTGATGCGAAATTACGTTTGAACATGGAAAAAAGGTTTTAAAGCTGGGATGCATAAACTACTTTCACAAATCGATTCACCACTGGACCTTCGAAATCTCTCGACGGAACGATTGGACGAGTTGGCCGGTGAAATGCGAGATGCCCTTTGTAACCTCGTCGCCGAACGATCTGCCCATTTTGCTTCGAATCTGGGTGTTGTGGAATTGTGCATTGCCTTACATGCTTCGTTCGATTTTCGCAAAGACCGGCTTATTTGGGACACGGGTCATCAAATCTATCCTCATAAACTCCTTACAGGTCGATACCACGAGTTCAGCACCATTCGGACCAAGGGGGGATTGATGGGATACCCGAATCCTCACGAAAGTCCCTACGACTTGTTCATGACCGGGCATGCCGGTTGCAGTGTTTCTACAGTCCTTGGCTTGAAAAGTGGTGATGATCTACTGGGTCACCAAGACCATCAGGCAGTCGCTGTGATTGGCGATGGCGCTTTTCCCTCAGGTATTGTTTACGAGGCGATGAACAATACTCTTCGGCGTCAGAAAAAATTCCTGATCGTTCTTAACGACAATCGGATGTCGATTTGTCCCAGGGTCGGTGGCATGGCAGACTATCTTGACCGCCTGAGAACCAATCCGTATTACACAGGATTCAAAAACGAAGTCGTGAAGATATTGAATAAGGTCCCTGTGTTCGGTGACCCTGTCGAACGGTTTCTTGCCCAACTTAAAGAGGGAGTTAAAGCGGGTCTGCACGGCGGCATGTTGTTCGAAGATTTAGGTTTCCGTTACCTGGGGCCAATCGATGGCCACAACATCGCGGTGCTAAAAAAATACCTGAAAATGGTAAAGGACTTCGAAGAACCTGTTCTGTTACACGTCGTCACAGAAAAGGGACACGGTTTTCAACCAGCTGCGGCAGATCCAGTTTATTTCCATACGCCGCCAGCATTTACCCAGAAGAATGGCAAGACCGTTCCCAATTCCAAGTCAGGCCAAAAGGTTTATACACATTTCGCCAGTGACGCAATCCTTCAACAGATGCGCACGAACCCCAAGGTGACAGTGATGACCGCCGCTATGTGTCAGGGCAATAAACTGGAGCCAATCCGTAAGGAATTCTCAGATCGTTTTTTTGATACGGGAATTTGCGAATCTCACACGGTTGCTTTTGCCGCAGGACAGGCCAAAGCCGGCTTACGACCCATCGTGGATATCTACAGCACTTTCTTACAGCGCGGCTACGATCAGCTTTTCCAGGAAGTTGCCCTGCAAAATTTACCCGTCACTTTTATGCTGGATCGAGCAGGATTGACCGGACCGGACGGTCCGACACATCACGGCGCATTCGATTTGGGATACATGCGGCTGTTGCCAAACATGGTCGTGATGGCTCCAGGCCATGCGGATGCCGTCCAACCCATGGTTGAATTCGCCTTGAATCACAGCAGTCCATGTTCATTGCGGTATCCCAAGACCACGGCCAATGTTTTGGATGAAGGCCAACGTCCTCCGGTGAAATTAGGGAAGGCGGACATCATTCGCCAGGGTGAGGACGGAGGACTGATCGCTTGCGGGACGTTACTAAGCACTTGTCTCGAGGTAGCCGATCAACTAGCCAAAGAGGGATTGAATTTGACTGTTATCGACGCAAGGTTTGTCAAACCACTGGACACTGAAACGTTCAATCGAGTTATCCAAGAGTTACCCTTTATTGTGACAGTAGAAGAAGCAGCCCTGGCAGGCGGTTTTGGAAGTGCGGTGCTAGAGGCCGCTTCGGAAGCAGGACTTGACACTCGCCACGTACGTCGGCTGGGAATCCCGGATCGATTTATTGAACACGGTGACCGAGCCGAATTACTCTCGGATCTCGGACTCGATACCCAGGGAATCCTTCAAGTCTGCCGACAGTTGTCGACCATGGAAAAATCGACGGCCTATTCTTAACTACCAGTGCTGTCACCGCTGGCTTTCTGCTGATTCGTATTGAGAACCCGGTCACAGGTCAGTAGAATTCTTAGCCCTGCTATCGCGTGCAACTTATTTTGCGGGATAGCAGATTGCAAAAGGACCACGGCAACCGTTTCAATCAAATTCAAATAGGACTCTGATGTCGGCGGAAAGGAATCCGCAAGATAACCAGTTCTTGTTAGCCGCTCCTCTGTCGTGGCTGACCCGTCGGGTAATGCGCTCTCCTACAGTGGTCGTGCTTACCGGATTGGCGTTGGCGGCTGCGGCGCTGTTGATCACGATTGATCGACTTGGCTTTCGGACCAGCCGGCTTGATCTTCTCAACCCGGATAGTGGATACAACAAGCTTTGGATCCAATACATCGATGAATTTGGAGACAAGGATGACACCGTCGTCGTTGTTGAAGGCACCGACCAAAGCCATGTGATACCCGTATTGGAAGAACTGTCCCACGTTCTCTCCTATGAAGATCAGCTGTTCCACGCTGTCTTACATGAGGTCGATCTCTCAAAGATCCGTTCCAAAGGCCTGCACTACATGTCTTTGGACAACTTACATCAATTGGAACACTTCCAGCAAACCGTCTCTCCCGTGTTGCGCGGCAACTGGGCCCAACTCAGTCTGAGACAGTTGTTGTCAAACCTAAGTCAACAACTTGAGCCATCGGCCACACAGGCAGCGCCGTCTCATCAAGCTGACACGGTTCAACTACTTGATCGTTTGAATCATAGCTTGCTTGATTCAATCACTCAAAATGGTCCCTATCATTCTCCGTGGCAGGGAATGCACGATTCGATGGTCACGCTCAGCCAAATCGAGTCTGAATATTTGCTCACCAAGCAAGGTCGACTTGGCTTTGTTTTACTGCGTTTGTCGGACAGTAACGATCGGTTTGCGCAAGGCACCCAGGCAATCAAGGAGTTGAGACGTTTGATTGCCCAGGTTCAAGCAAACCATCCACATGTCAAAATCGGACTGACCGGGTTGCCGGTAATGGAAAACGATGAGATGCAGGCCAGTCAGCAGGATTCACTCCGTGCAGGTATCATCAGCCTGGTAGGCGTCGCCTGCCTGTTCGTCGCCGGTTTTGGTGGCATCCGGCACCCGATTCTAACTGTTGGGGCACTTTTAATAGCCCTTGCCTGGTCTTTAGGCTATTTGACCCTGGCAATTGGCCATTTGAATATCTTGAGCATGTCATTTGGCGTGATTCTGATTGGACTCGGAATCGACTTTGGAATTCACTACGTGGCGCGCTATCTCCAGCTACGACAATCTGGAACCTCTTCTGAAAGTTCACTGCTGAAAACGGCCAGGAGCGTCGGTCCTGGAATTATCACCGGAGGCATGACAACAGCACTGGCTTTTTTCACTGCCGGCCTGACAGAATTTACAGGAATTGCTGAACTCGGGCTGATTGCCGGGGGGGGAGTTTTGTTGTGCGTACTAGCAACCTTGCTGGTGTTACCTGCGCTGATCATTTTGACAGATCGCCAGGTGCAACACTCACCCAACATTGGAACATTGCATGTCGACCGGTTGATACAGCCATTGTTGAATTTCCCTCGAATTGTTCTCCTGGTGAGTGTGACTGCCTGCGTTCTCATTGGAAGTGGCATCTGGAAAGTAAGGTACGACCACAATTTACTCAATTTACAGCCGGTAGGCCTGGAAAGCGTACAGTTAGAACGAAAACTGTTAACGGAAACAAATCAGAGCGTTTGGTTTGCTTTGTCGATTTCAGAATCACGCGAAGAGTTGTTAGCACTTAAGGATCGGTTTCTCAAACTTTCCAGCGTCGATCGAACCGAGGAAATCGTTTCTCTTTTGCCGACCGATCCTACCCGCAAGCGGGAAATCATCGAGCGAATTGGCAGTCGGCTTCGTTCACTGGATGAGCGTCCGCCTTTGATTCCAGCAACCTCGCCTGAACATCTGGGACGTCTCTTGGCGATCACCGCCGATCGGATACCTCCTGACAATCCGCGCAGTCGAGCAATACGGCAATGCACTTCAGCGATTCGTGATCGACTCAGACAAATGTCACCAGCAGAGTGCTACGAAAAAATCGCCGACTTTCAACAACGCATGGCCGGAGACCTACTTACCCGTTTACATTTGCTGCGTTCAATGGCAAATCCAGAACCTCCAACTCTTGGCGATCTTCCTGCCAGCCTTGTTACCCGTTTTGTCGGCAAGAGCAACCATCATTTACTAAAAATCTATGGTCGTGGTGATATTTGGGATATGGCATCTCTGGAAAATTTTGTAAACGACGTGAAAACCGTTGATCCAGACGCCACCGGCAAACCGTTACAAACATACTATGCTTCGCGCCAAATGCAGTTCAGTTACATTCAAGCTGCCGGATTTTCGTTGGTTGCTGTGGTCATTGTGCTCTTGCTGGATTTCTGCCAAGCTCGTGTCGCTTTAACAATCCTGGCAGTTGGTTTGACAGCGATCGTTTTTTTACGTTTACCCTTGCTCGAACCAAACACATCTCTGCTATGGTTACTTGCCACCTGCCTGGCACTCTTCGTCCTGTTTGAAAGACGTGGGGTAACAATGGTCGCCATGGCATTACTACCCTTAGCAGCCGGCATGCTAATGCTATTTGGAACATTAGGTTACCTCAATATACCACTGAACCCGGCCAACATGATTGTATTGCCTTTGATTCTAGGAATCGGTATTGATGACGGAGTTCATGTGGTCCATGACTTCCGCCGCCAACGGCCAGGCCAATATCAACTGAGTCGGTCAACAGCAGCTGCCGTCTTGCTAACATCACTAACGACCATGGTTGGTTTCGGAAGCATGATGTTGGCAGGACACCAGGGACTCCAAAGCCTCGGACGAGTGTTGACCATTGGTGTTTTCTTTTGCATGTTCAGCTCCTTAATCCTACTGCCCGCCATTTTATCGTGGAAAACGGGTGGTAAGGCGGAAAATGACGATGATGTGAAATACACGGATGACTCAGACAATGCGTCTGTTCAACCAATTCAACTCACCGTATTTCCGCCGTCTCGCGATCCGGGCAGTACCCAACAATCGCCAGCTGTCCAAGACAAGTACAGCCCCGTTTTCAATCCATTGGCCCACAAAACAGACATTGCAGAGTCTGCATCATGACCGTCTCCTTGCTCAAAGCACGGTTTGCTGCTAACCTGAGGTGCTGAGATCCTTTGTCGATAGGAGTTGACTGACATGAGTAAACCTGGACGAAAAGCCAAAAAAGCAAATCATGGGAAACGCCCGGCAAACGCCCGTGCACGAAAGACAAAACGCCAGAAGGTTCGCACCTGACAGGTAGTCGCCTGCGAGGAGCCACATCGTGGCCAGCAAAGAACTGATCGTCGATCCGTCTACGATTGACATGACCAGGTTGATTGCGGACATCGAGGAAATCCGCAAGTACAATCCGCAGCGGTTCGAAATGGAACAGCTGACTGCGATCGTGCATTGCGATACCGAAAACAATATCTGCGCCGGTTATAAAGACATTTCGCGAGATGAATTCTGGGTACGTGGCCATATGCCCAATATGCCGCTCATGCCCGGCGTGATCATGTGTGAAGCGGCAGCTCAACTGGCCAGTTTTTATACGCAACGTTACGACTTGCTTAAAGCATTCATGGTCGGTTTTGGCGGTTTAGAGAATGTCCGCTTTCGTGACCCCGTCATTCCCGGAGATCGGTTGTTCATCGCGATCAAATTAATGAAGGCTCGTCCCCGCCGGATGATCATCTGTCGTTTCCAGGGTATGGTGCGCGACACAGTCGTCGTTGAAGGCGTACTCAAGGGAATTCCCTTACCGGTGGAAGCCGTCGGGGAATTGTTGAAAGCAGAGAATTGAAGCAGGTTTCTACTCGCCAAAACTGGGCGTTGGAGAAAACCACAGGCGGGGTCAATCACGGACTGAACAATCCACCGGTAGCCAGCGTCAATCTAAACGGTCGCCACTTTTTCGAATGAGGAGCGATAAACTGGCTCTCCCTGCAACCGCATACGTCGTTCGAAGTGGGTTCGGTAATCCAAATCATGCTGAGGAACCGACTCCACGACTTCGTGCGGGCCTACAAGTTGCGTGACTCGCTGAATGAGCGCAATGGTTGTTTGAAAATATTCTGCAACATCTGTCCAAAAGTTAAGTTGACCGCCATCCATTAGCACGCGCTGGATATCCATCAGAAAACGCTCATTCATGACTCTGCGGTTTCGATGCCGCTTCTTCCACCAGGGATCCGGAAAATAAACATGCACCGACCGAACACTTGCTGACGAGATAAATTCCGCAAACAGTCGTTGAGCGTCTCCGTGAATAACACACGCGTTGGACAACTTGGCACGGGCAAGACGTGATGCCGTAAACCGGGCATATTTTGCCGCCACTTCTACTCCTAGAAAATTGAAATCCGGATTTTCTGTGGCCACTCGCACAAGAAACATGCCTTTTCCACTGCCAACTTCGATCTCAACTGGATTGGCTGAATCCCAGAGACCCGTGTTCTCCCAGGGATTGGAAAGCTCGTCCAATGTCTTCAAGTAGGAATCGAGTTCCAACAATGGATCCTTAATTCTAAGCGCGCGTCGTCCCATAAAATCGTTGATTTGGAGTTCAAATTTCAGAATTTGTTGGCCATGAAGGACATTGGCCGTATTGGCTGTTTTTAATCAATGATTGGATGTTTGGCATGAAAATGGCTGGCCTCCATTGGCACTTTTTTCAGCCACTCTAACAGCCTTTTAACGACCTCTTCACTTCAGCACCGGACAAACAACATTCACGAAGTTTCAATTACGTGTCCCTATCGTTGCCGAGACCTGTGTGTCATACGTACGACGATCGGCGTTATTACCCACATTTTTCAACGCAATTTGATAGAGAGCCTGCCCAGCCGGCGTTGGATAATTATGAGTGATACATGCCTGGCAAAGCTGATTCTGATCACGTTCGAGAGCCCGAGCGATGGAATCAATCGGCAGATAGCGAAGTGAATCAGCCCCTAACGCAACAGCCATTTCGTGTTGAGCTTCATCGTTGAGCTCCCCACCCACTAGAAATCGTGGAGCAAAAAGCTCGTCAATGGTGGACATATCGATACCATAAAAGCAGGGGGCAATGATGGGTGGACAGGCAATTCGCACGTGGATTTCTCGCACCATCCCGTCCCGACGTATTCGCTTCAATAACACTTTCATGGTCGTGGAACGCACGATTGAATCCTCAACCAAAAACACCCGTTTCCCTTCCAAAACTTCCCGAAGGGGGGTGTATTTTGTTTCGGCAGCCCTTTGGCGATATTCACCTCCTTCAATAAAAGTACGTCCCGAATATCGATTGCGAATAAGTCCTTCGCGGGAGGGAATTCCTAATCCAAAAGCCATCGCATCAGCAGCCGCCTTGCTGGTGTCAGGCACAGGAACCACAATCGTGTCTTCGTCAATAGGAACCTGACCATCTTCTTGTTCCAACCGCGCAAGTTCAGTTCCCAGCGCGTTGCGCGAGAGATAAACACTGCGGCCATCGAGTGTGCTGGCAACATTGGCAAAATAAATCCACTCAAAGAAACAATGTGCTCGACCTCGACCTTTGGCAAACGGTTGGATCTCAAAACGTCCGTCGGTAACGGTAATTGCGTGGCCCGGTTCCAATGAATGGACATTATGCGGCTGAAAACCAAGATTCAATAATGCTACACTTTCACTTGCCGCAGCCAACAGCGGCCCTTCCTTGGCATAACAAAGCGGTTTAATTCCCAGTGGGTCTCGGGCTACGATCAAATCACCTTCTGCATTCAAAAGCACAAGGCTGTAAGCACCGTCAAATCGAGAACTGACGTTTCGCATGACCTGAATGAGTTCCAGTCGTCGATCGCCTGACAGCTCTCGACTGAGCTCATGCATGATGATCTCGGTATCCGTTTCCCGTGCCAAATGATGATCGTTGTCAGCCAATAACCGCTCACGAAGTTCTTGATAATTGGCCAATTGACCATTGAAACCAAAACTAAACCATTTATGTTTCTGGAGGTGGTGCCGTTCAAACGGCTGAGCGTAACTGCGATCATCTCTGCCACAAGTTGCATAACGCACATGCCCGATCGCAGCAGATCCCGCATAACGAGTCATCAAGCTTTCAAATTTTCCCGGGTGCGACAAGCGAAACACCTCACTGACACTGCCGACATCTTTATGCGTATCGACCAGCTGGTTTCGCTGAGGATGGAACGATGTAATGCCCGCAGATAACTGCCCTCGGTTCTGGATGTCTTGCAACATCCGTGGAATGAGCCGGGAGACCTGCCCAGGATCACCTAACGGGCAAAGCGGACTGACGTCATCACCAGGCAAATGGATTACCGCAGCAACACCACATTCATGTTTAAGATCGCTCATCGATCGTCACACGACCACTTCCTATGGCCGCTCCCCTGGGTGTGTCCCGAAATAAAGCGTCTCCCGAGGGTTGGCTCAGGAGTGCATCCGATTAATGTACCACCCGGATTGTACGCCTTAACCACTGATCACTCAACCAGCTCTATTTCGAGTGCTCGGCCGTCAATCACTCCGAATGACCGCTGGTCGGGTCAATTCCTGGATTTCTCGGCCAGTTTGGACAGTAGCTCAGCCGTTCTGCCATCGTCGATCGCACGAGCCGCTCGTTCAGCACATGCAGCTAGTGAAGGATCCAATCCGACCGTCCAAAGTGCGGCGGCCGCATTGAGGACGACAATATCTCGATGGGCCCCTTGCTGGCCTGTCAAAATCTCGCGAATCATCGCAGAACTTTCCTGAGCAGTTTCGACAATCATCGAATCAAGCGGCGCAGTCTGCAATCCGAAATCTTCCGGGCACCAGGTCAATTCCCTTCGATTTTTACCTTCTACCACGGTAACCTGGGTCGTTCCAGCCAGCGTCACTTCGTCCAAACCGTCATCGCCACAAACAACCACGGCCCGGCGAGTTCCCAAAAGACCAAGCGTATCGGCTAACAAATTCCGTAGTTCAGGCCTGCCTACGCCTAAAAGTTGAAATGGGGCACCCGCCGGATTACACAGTGGACCCAACATATTAAAAATTGTGGGAACCCCCAAACTTCGCCGTACAGCTGCAACGTGTTTCATCGATGGATGCAACAACGGCGCAAAGCAAAAACAAATCCCCACTTGATCCAGGCACTGGCCCACCTGTTCGACCGAAGCCTCAATGTTCACGCCCAACTCTAACAAGACATCGGCTGATCCTGTCTTACTTGTAATTGCACGATTGCCATGTTTGGCAACTGGTACACCTGCAGCGGCAGCCACCAAAGCGGCCGCCGTGCTGATATTGAATGTTCCCGAGGCATCCCCGCCGGTGCCACACGTATCAAGGACATCATTGCGCTGGGTTGGAATTTGGGTCATGTGATGACGCATTGCTTCAGCCGCACCGGCAATTTCATTAATTGATTCACCCTTGTGACGCAGACCCATTAATAACGTCGCAATGTGGGAATCCTCCCAATGTCCTCCCATGATCATTTCGATCGACGAACGCATTTCCTCTCTACCGAGATCCTCACCTGAGGCCAATCGTCCTAGAATATCCTCAACCATACTGGCAATTCCTTTGCTAATGTTCGTTTCCACCTTACCTACACGTTACAATCGATGCCAACGAACGTCGAGGCCGTCTGAGACTTGTGAACCAAGAAGTTTCATCTTAAAATCCATTTTATTGAGTAATGCAATTACAACTTAAGTGGATGATTGAAGCTCATGTCGCGAAAAGTAATCATCGACTGTGACCCGGGAATCGACGATGCGGTTGCGCTCTGCCTGGCTTTATTCGACACACGGCTTGATGTTTTAGCCGTAACGGCTACCGGTGGCAATATTTCAACCGAACAGGCAAGCCGTAACGTTCAATTGATTGTTGAACAACTTGATCCGTCACGATTGCCTCGCATTGGGGTTCCCAATCCATCGAACAACATACCGGCAGCCGATGCTCGACATCTCAACGGCAATGACGGCCTGGGCAATTCGAATTTTCGTGTTTCTGCGTTACACCATGCCCATTTCTCGGAAAAACTCATCATCGATACGGTGCGTGCAGCTCCTGACGAAGTTACCATCATTGCCCTCGGTCCGCTAACCAACATCGCAGCTGCATTTCAGCGAGACCGTGAGCTTCCATCATTAGTAGACCGAATCATCATTCGGGGAGGAAGCGTCAACGGTGTTGGCAACGTCACACCAGCTGCTGAATATAACATCTATTGTGATCCGGCCAGTGCAAGAACGGTATTTCGTTCCGCTACAACAAAGACTCTCATTCCGTTGGATGTAACCAATCAAGTAATGTTCACTCTGGACCTTGTGGGCCAACTGCCGTCCGACTTCACCCGGGCCGGCGCATTCTTGCACCGTGTCCTGCCTTTTTACTTTCGAGCATTCCGCCAACATGGATTTGAAGGCGCACGATTACACGATGCAGTCGGCTTGGTGGCAGCTCTTCACCCGGAACTGTTCGAAACTGCCGAGATGGCCGGCGACGTTGAAACCAGTGGTGAACTTACTGTAGGAACGACTGTGTTCGATCGCCGTGATTCCCCAGCCCGGCGATCGAACATGGAGGTGGCTGTTGGAGTGGACACGGCTGCCATCATTGACTGTTTGCTTCGAGGGCTCAACAACGCCGGTCAGCTTTCTTGAACAGACGTTCGAATCTTAGGCTTGAAAGTCAAACCAATAAGTTCGTTTTTTCCACATCGTTGTGACCGGGGTGGAAAAGCTGGCCAACAGTCCAATCGCTCAACTGTTCGGCTCGAACCGGTTACGCCGGGCTAATTTGACACTGATCTCAAGCGATTTTCCCTCTCGAAAAACAACCAGCTTCACATTTTGATCGAGTGGTGTCATGCTCACGAGGTTAACCAGATGAGCCAGGTCTTCCACGGAACGTTCGTTGAACTTTAAAACAACATCGCCTCGCTGCAAGTTAGCGTCCTGAGCAGGAGACCCGGGGGTCACACCGGTCACCAACGCTCCGCCAGGTCGCTTTAATCCCAAATCAAAGGCCTTGGCCGGTCCAAACGAACTGTCAAGATGAACCCCAAGGTAAGCACGTACTACCGTCCCACTTTCAATCAGTTGCCGTGCGACAAACATGACCATATTAATGGGAATGGAAAATCCAATGCCTTCATTTCCACCGGAATTACTGGCAATCGCAGTGTTGATCCCAACGACTTCTCCTCTCAGATTCATTAACGGGCCACCGCTGTTCCCAGGATTGATTGCAGCATCTGTTTGAATGAAATTCTGCAACTGCAGTGTTTCGTCATCACTCAATTTCAAATCTCGCCGTCCTTTGGCGCTAACGATACCAAAAGTTACTGAATGACTGAGACCGAAGGGACTCCCCATAGCAACGACAAAATCTCCAATCTCTAGTCTCTGACTGTCACCAAGTCGTGCCGAAACAAGATTCTCACTTTCCACCTCAATCACCGCGACATCCGTGGCAGCATCCATCCAGATACGCTTTGGCATCACTTGCCGGCCATCATCAAGACGCATGACAATATTGGAAAGACGCGCGTCTCGGATGACATGGCGGTTCGTTATTACGTACTTTCCACCGTTGATTTCGACGATAACCCCTGATCCGGCTTCATCCACGGAGTGGGTTCCAAACCCTGTATTGCTGCCTTCGGTCTTTCTGGCATCCAAATGAACAACCGTCGCCCGAACCACGCGGATCATTTTTTTGAGTAGACCACTCTGGGCCCGTAATGCGGCAGTATCTTGTGCTAACTCCGCATAAAGAGCAGCCCTGTTATTTTCATCAGAAACCTGCCCCCAAAGAGCTGTCGACCACAACATCATCCAGAACAATGGCATTGTCGCACAACAAAATCCGCGCATGAACCTGAAAGTCCATTGAAGAGGCAGCATCATGCTGTAATCTTTCCTGAACCAAGCGAGTTGAAGATCCATTCCATTAGGACACGAGTCGAGAACACCGGGCGTTTTTCCCACGTCCATTCGTAGTAGAACCCCCTCGCGCGAGGCATCGAAAACTGGACAGCGACCGTACCGATGTTTTCGCGGAAAACTTAACTCAACACGAGAGCGAGCTCGCAACGGACTTGTGAAATCGATCGAAGAACTACACATCCAACTCAATGTCATTCACTACCACATCGTCCGTCCCGGTGTCGGTGATACGACTCCAATCCGTATTGGCGTTGGGCATTTCACCACTCTTTTCAAATTCGCGCTGACATTCAATGCAACACGTCGCATAAGGCAAGGCTTGGAGACGCGCCATAGGGACGTTTTGTCCACATCCCTCGCACAATCCATAATGACCTTCTCGCATTTGTTTGAGTGCATTTTCAATCTGCGCCAACTCACGACTTTCGACCTCCGCTAACTGTGAGCTGATCTCATTGTGAGCTGCATCCAGTGCTGCATCAACTTCATCACCACCGGTGGCTTCGTTTAATTCCTTCAACGAACTCAAATCGCCCGCAAGTGCCTTGCGCAGTGCATCGCGACGTTTGATCAATAATTCACGCATCTTGTCGATTTGTTCTTTGCGTGCCATAGTACTTCATCCTGTTGCCCGAAGTCAGTCGCACTGAAGGTAGTTTTGCCCCCCTTCAGGGTCGAACGTCGAACGAATTAGAAAGGAACCTCGTGACTGAACCTTGTTACGATTTAGACGCCATCGCTGCCGTTGATCCGGTCAGTGAGACGCAACCCAAATATACGATGCTTCAGGAAAATGGCACCGTCGTAGTAAAATTTCCCGTTCTGCATCGTTTTGACAATCCGGATGGATCGTCCTAACTAATCTTCAAACAATAACTTAATCTCTAGCGATGCCGACAGCTGCGGATTCCCGCAACCGTGCATGCATCCACCGGACACCTGACAGCCACGGGACATCCCTGTGGGGGATACCGAGACGACGCACCGGTCAAGTGCCGCTATCGGATAATCGACATAACCGGCAAAAAATTACAGCCGTTTTCCGTAACTCGGTAAAATTTGCCGATCGTTTCATAGTCTGCAATTTGATAGCGGAACCCCTTCTCATTACATATCACTTTTGGCAACCTACGTTCCCTTTTATGAACCGATTAGAATCGGATCCCTTTTAGCGTCTACCTGTCTCGACTACCCGAGAATCTCGTCTTCAATCCGACGATTGCAATGCCATCATTGGTGGACATGTAACCCAATCCACAGGCCATGAGAAAACCAACACTCATACCACCAAATCGGTTCAACGATGTCCATCACGGTCTGCTGAAGATCGGTTCAATTCACACGTTGCTGATTGATTCAACCCGTGCCAAACCTGATGATTTCGGTCAACATGTCTCGTCCGAAAAAATACCGAAAGCCCCTTGCATCCTTAGCTGTTACATCTCGCAATCTGCTGCGCTAAATCGACTCTGAAAATAGTTTCCCGATTCGTTACAACAAACCATTCGGGGCCGAACAAAGACCGGCTGCTCACAAACAACCGTCTCGACCACAATCAGCTCGTTTCGTAACATGGTGTCTTTCCCTCTGATCATTAAAACGTACTGTACTTTCTAGTCATGGCCCAACTCTATCCACTCTGTATGCAACCTGAACTGCGACGCTACCTTTGGGGTGGGCGTCGACTCGGAACAGCCCTGGGAAAACCTATCGCTGAACATGCGGACTATGCCGAAAGTTGGGAAATTGTGGATCACGATCAGGGTCAGAGCGTTGTCGCCAACGGTACACTGGCCGGCTGGACCCTGGCAAAGATTCTCGAACATCACGGCCGTGAACTCATGGGCCGACATCATCCACAAAAAAGATTTCCACTTTTATTTAAATTTTTGGATTGCAACCGCCAGCCATCGGTTCAGGTCCATCCTGATGACCAGCAGGCCGGGCTGCTTGATCCGCCAGATCTGGGAAAAACCGAGGCGTGGGTGGTGTTGGAAACCGATCCAGGAAGTACCCTCTACGCTGGCTTGAAACCCAATGTTGATCGCACATCACTGGCACAAGCAATTCAAAACGGGACAACCGAATCCTGTTTAAATACGATCCAAGCCAAAGCGGGTGATTGTCTGTTGATACCGGCCGGAGTCGTCCATGCATTAGGCGAAGGCATGCTGGTTGCAGAAATCCAACAATCAAGCAATACAACATTTCGCCTCTTCGATTGGAACCGGGTCGGAGCCGATGGTCAGCCGCGCATTCTTCATGTCCAAGAAGCCTTAACCGTCATCGATTTCGACATCGGGCCGATTCAACCGCAGATTCCCCAACCTCTTTCTGGTCAGCCGGCCAGCCGCTTGGTGGAATGTAATAAGTTTGTTCTGGATCGCTGGTCAACCAACGAACCATTCCTGTTAGCTGGAGACGACCGCTTTCACATCATTACCATTGTGAAAGGAACTGTTACAACCGAACATGTGGATTTATCAAACACTTTCACTGTGGGACAAACGATTCTTCAACCTGCTTCAGGGGGAACATTGCCTTTGGTACCCCAAACACCAGCAGTTATTTTGGATATGTTTCTCCCCTGAAAAAATGATTTCTGAAGAGAAAGAATCTTCGCTGAGTTCGCCTGCCGGGCTCTTGGACAGGCGGCAGAACAGTCCGAGACTGAATTGCAATTTATTCCTTCGTCCTCAAAAACTTCGATACAACCACTGATTTCGCACAGCGGGTGGCAGGGGTTGCTGGAAATCACGCGGACGCGCCCCCACAACATCCGGACCTGCATCCACATCGGGGTAGGGATCATGCAGAATTGCCCGCGACTGTTGATACCGAATGGGTCCAGGTTCGAATAGCTGAGGTTGCCCCAAGCGACAACCAGATAGAATCGACAGCAGCCCGAGAGTCGACAAGATCTTTACGAAAAACAAGGATTTGCCTGCTGGTTTTGGGAATTCATACCAAACGCAGGGATTATAGGATGCAGTGAACGGAACAGCTATGCCGAATCCGAGCGGTTTTAAGCTAGCACTGTCATGGCCCGGTCAACAGGGGTATCATGATAGGATCGTCTGGGATCATCCAAAATTGAACCAAGCTCTGTTGGCCTGAATACCATGCCTCCTCACACCCGTTCTCGTCGTCGCTCAAAACGATCATCCACTTCACAAACATCCAATGGGCCATCATCTCCACAACCCTCAGCAGTGCGTCTGCAAAAAGTACTTGCCGATGCCGGATTCGGCAGTCGCCGAGCATGTGAAGAACTGATCACTGCCGGACGAGTATCTATCGACAACGAAGTGGTAACGCTGCTGGGAACCAAAGTGGATTTGCAGCGACAATCTTTGCAGGTAGACGGCGAATCCGTGCTTCACCAGGCACGCACGTATCATCTGGTCAACAAACCACGAGGTGTGGTATCGACCCATCTTGACCCCGCGCGTCGGCCCCGTGTCATTGATCTTGTCCCCGGGCAGCAACGAATGTTTACCGTAGGGCGCTTGGACATGGCAAGTGAAGGCCTGATTCTGGTCACCAACGACGGTAATTTGGCGAATCAGTTGGCACACCCTCGGTATGGCGTTGAGAAAACCTACGAGGTTGAGGTAGCAGGAAACCCCGACCGAGCAACCTTGGATCGACTCCGCCGTGGTGTGCATCTGGCAGAGGCCTTTGTCAAATTGGTCAGGTTAAAGGTGCGCAGGCGACGCAAATCGACCACGGTTCTTGAGTTCGTCTTAAACGAAGGTCGCAACCGGGAAATACGTCGAATGATGGCTCGCATGGGCCATAAAGTCCTCCGTTTACGGCGCATCGCACTGGGGCCATTGAAACTTGGTGATTTACAGCCTGGCAGCAGTCGGCCGCTCAAGTCCGGCGAGATCCGGACATTGAAACGGTTGACCACGGCAAACTCCTTGAACCGACAAAAAGGACATTCAGCCAGTTCGCTCGATGCTGGAAAGCCACAAGGACGTCCGACCCAACAGGGCCACAGATCACGACAGGATCCAACCACGCGGTCGAATCGTCGCGCTCATAGGAAATGAGAAGAATCGCAACCCCATGCCGATGATGACCAGTCCACTGGATGCCAAGTATTACGCTGACGACGCCATTTCACTGACGGCTGAAGTTTTGGAAAACGTCCGTATCGCCCAGGATACGTATCGCTTACGTGTTGCCTGTCCAGAGATCGCTCAACTCGCTTGTCCTGGTCAATTTGTAATGCTACGACTATCCCAATTTAACGATCCGTTGATCGGAAGGCCACTTGCCCTTTACGACACCTACCTGGATAAATCGCAATCTCCGCTGGGGCTGGACGTTGTTTACCTGATCGCTGGAAAGTTGACACGGCGACTGGCACAAATTCAACCTGGCCAGTTTGTCGAGATCTGGGGTCCTTTGGGAAATGGTTTTCTGCCCGCGCCGGTTGAACATTTAGTGATGGTGGCAGGTGGCATTGGCCAAACTCCATTCTTAGCGCTTGCCAAGGAATACCTGGGCGCAAAACGATACGGATCGCCACCCCGTGAACTAACAGCCAGCCGAAAAATCACTTTTTGTTATGGAGCCCGCCACGCGGATTTGCTGGCAGGTGTCGAAGACTTCGAGTCACTGGGCATCCACGTCCGCATTGCGACCGAGGATGGTAGCCGAGGTCACCAGGGTCGCGTAACTGACTTATTGCAAGAAATACTTGTTGAAGAAGATCCTCACACGAAACGCATTGTTTGCTGTGGTCCTGAACCCATGATGAAAGCCGTCGCCCAAGTTGCGGAATCGCGGGATGTCCCCTGTCAAGTGTCACTCGAAACACCCATGGCCTGTGGAATTGGCATTTGTTTTACCTGTGTGGCAAAAGTACACACTCAGAACGGTCAATGGGATTACAAACGGACCTGTGTCGAGGGCCCTGTCTTCGATGCCAGGGACATTCAATGGTAACCCGTGCTGTCGTACGAGTCGCTGTAACTCCCGAGCATTTGTTTTCTAAAATCAGGCACCCCTGCAAAGCCTTATCGTCTGGGTGGATTGGCTCTTAGCTCCAATCTCAGCTTGCAAATAACGTCTTCGTACGATCAATCCTTATTGACCCCGCTGACAACCACCAACTTTTTGCCGTCCATTCGCCAGACAAGATCGGCCGGTTCAAGCACAGCACGCAGCAGTTCTTCTTCTGTAACGTCCTTCACATCAACAGTAATCCGCTGATCCAATTGTTGATCAAGCCCCTCTTCCAAGACGAGTTGGTAGCTTTGCTGCTCCACGATGACACGCAACAAGGCTACAACCGTTTGTTCGACCTTGAGCGTAAAACGAACATCAGGATTCGTCCGCGATGGACGTCTCAGTGGCTTGTTTCCTGCAAGATATTTTTTGATCCATTGGTGCGATTCCCACCTGCCACGAACAGAAATCCCATCGGCATCTATGCGCACAACGGCATCCGGAAAGTGAGATGACAACGCTGCCTGAAATCGCTTGACGCCTCTATGTTGGACTTCGTAAACGTGGTCAAGCGTCGGCTGCTTTGGAAACTCAACGGGGCGAATCGCTGTCCCGTCAGAAGTGACCTGATAAGTCAAACCGAAACCGCTTAATAGAATCGTTAGACGATCCGCCAGGCTCAACTTGGGTAATTGTCCGGCAGCCCAGAGATCGTGGGGAATTTGATCCACCGAGTCGATTTCAATGGCATTCTCGGCTGCCAGCTCTCGGACAAGAATTTTCGGTTGGGTCAATTTTTTCCATGACATGGCCTGGCTTTGAAACCAACGGCGGGTAATGTTCGCGTCGTATTGCCGCAATTCCTCTCGGCGCAGCGCTGCCACGGTGGCAAGATTCTCAGTCGTCGACCGGGGACCGATATAGTACAACTCGCCAATCTGCGTTAATCCGGCCGACGCAAGATCAGCTACCTGGCGAAGAAACTCATCCTCGGTAACGTCACGTGCAGAGATAGCAATCGTTTGGCTCGGATCGACCCGGCGATCCAAAAAGATGTCGATCTTGCGGACAGCCGCAAACCGCATCAAGCCTTCCCGCAGCGTGTTGCCCGTCCAGGTAATGCTGGTCTTCAAAAGGGCCGCATGGCGAATCGTTTGGCTTTCGTCAAATTCACTACCACCGGCGGCCGGCAACTGGACCAGTGCAACCCACACCACAATCGCCACGAAAATCCGGATTGGACAGTCTGTAGTCATTGTAACGTCGCTCAAACGGACCATGTTAAGGGGCTTTTTCTATTGTCCCCTAAGGAGTTCGAGAAGAAAAGCAGAAAAATAAGTTTCAGTCTCTGAGAACGTTGCTCAATACACCAATTCCAATTACACTCGATGTTACAGTCGTCCTTGCTCCAAATAGCGCCCCCGCGGTGCAATCGGGTGCTCAAGTAACGATCCACCGTACAAAATACGGACCACCTCTCCAAGCAAAAATCACGATTCATACCGGATTCCTGGTCATTCTTAATGTCCGACGAAGCCCTCAATCCGATCATCCACAAATTCCTGCGACGGTATTTGCAGGATGAAAAATCGGCTGGGTTCATCAAAATTATCTCCGAGCACTACACCGTCGGCACCTTGGAAAGATTAGCGGTCAATGGCGAAGTAACCACTCGTCGCTCCGCTGTGATGGCACTTGGTTTCGTTGGAGATTATCGCTCCAACCCTATTCTGGGCCGGGCTCTCCGTGACCCCGATCGGGCCGTACGCATGCTGGCTGAAAACGCCATTCGCTCGGTTTGGCATCGTGCCTGCGGTGTCGTGCAAAGGCAAAAGCTTCATTGCGTAATTCGATTCAATACCTCCCGACAGTTCTCTGAGGCAATTGAATCCGCTTCCAGCTTGATCGAAGAAATACCATCCTTCGCAGAAGCGTGGAATCAACGTGCCGTGGCCCACTATCGTTTAAGGCACTTTGACCAGTCATTGTCCGATTGTCTGCAAACGTTGGAACTGAATCCTTATCACTTCGACGCCGAAGTCGGAATGGGTCAGTGCTATCTTGAACGGAATGATGCGTTCTCGGCAATCGCTTGTTTTCGGAGAGCGCTTAAGCTGAACCCTGGACTCGAGGGCATTCGGGCCCGTGTTGACTACCTTCGCTGGTCGTTGCGAAACCGGTAGTCAACATTGGGAAGAGGCGTCTCTTGCCTGTAGCAGATTCTCTTTGTGCCACCGGCGTCGCTAATAAAAAAACACGGCCGTGGGGGACGACCGTGTTCTTTTGCAGGAATCATCCATCCCTTGTAGTCGGCGGGGCGAGCGAGGGGGAGTGCTCGAGACTACAAGTATTGGATGTGCGGTGATTTTTTGGCTGCCGAAACAACCATTGTTTTGTACAAACTCCATCGACGCTTGGAAGCCCGCTCAACTATAATTTTCCGAGTGCTGCTTACAGGTCGAAAATCAGTCAAAAACCGGAGATTTGTTATCGATTCCCTAGCCGTCAAGCTTTGACACTGCCAGCTCTCCCCATCCCAGGGCAACCTCACCGGCCAAATCGGTGATCAGCGACTCCATTTCTGCTGAAGTATGACTTCCCTGGAACATCAACGAAGATCCCATCTCCTCAGAGACGCTGTCATCGGCCAGCCGAGATGCTAGCCCCGATTCAAGGCGATCCGCATTGAGATGGACCTGGTCCACCGACGCTAGCATGATGGCTTGCTGATCGGATTCGGCAAAAGCGATGAGTTCACTTGCGGAGGAATCTTGGTCACCAGTTACAAACCGGTTGCTGAGTGCAGTCGCGGCATGATGTTGGGCAGTGAGGTGGTTGGCAACCAGAAAAACGTCCACAGCCGTAACAAATTTATCACCATTGGTGTCAATGAAAGGCGGTTGTGAATCAGCGTTTTGCGCGTCGGGAAGCTGGCGTGGACCAAGAAAAACGATGTCCCAGGCAATCTTGAACACATCAGCCGCTGTGACAACTCCATTTCCGTCCACGTCCAACGGATTCACCGTATTATAAAACATGGATGTGGATGCCACTTCGTTCACTGAAATGGTAAGCGAAGCGTCACTGGAAAGAGTTCCCGTTGTGTCCTGGATTGCGAAGCTTAACAAGTCGGAGCCTACAAAACCAACGTCGGGCGTGTAGAAAATTTCGCCAGTGGTTGTGTTAACATGTGCCGTTCCATTGGACGGCAGAACAGCAAGAGTGATCGTGGCGTCCTGCAATGGCACCTTGTAGACATTGTCTTGGCTGTTGGAATTGACACTGAATTCACCTCCCTGGGCAACAGCCTCTGGATCGGCGGCTGAGGAGTCGTTAGCTGTTACGTTGACGGTGACCGTAGCTTGGTCGATTCCACCATTTCCATCAGAAACGGTGTAGCTAAACGTCTCTTGCCCCGTGAAACCGGCTTTTGGAAAATAACGCAAACTTTGGCCTCCGGGTCGAATCGAGACGAGTCCTCCCTGGCTGGCCTGGCCCGTACCGGCAATGGTTAAAACTTCTTCAAGGTCCGGGGCAAATGTATCATTGACTAAAACGTCGAGGGTTGTGAGCCCATCAACGACCGTCTCGAAAGCATCATCGGCGGCCTGCGGCTGATCGTTGACGTTTTCTACCTCAACAGCCACGATGGCCAGCGAAGTTCGTCCATCGGTTTCCTCAACCGTGTAGGTAAACGACTCGACCCCAAAGAAATTCGGCACGGGGGTATAAATCAGGCTGCCCCCGTCGTTGGCAATCGAAACCGTGCCGCCTTGATTGGACGCTCCGACACCGATAATCCTCGCGGTTGCCATACTTACCAGATCATTGGCAAATACATCTAACTCGTTTTCAGACGTATCCTCGTCCACTTGAAATGCATCATCTTCAACGACTGCAGCCGAAATGGCGTAATCCTCGACCTCGCCACTCTGGGACGGACCGGTGGGAGCAAGTCCTGCTTCGAAACCTAGGCGAAATCGAGCAAAATGCCCATCGTCGGCAATACTGGCCGGCACTTCATAACTCAGTGAATTTAGACCCGGGCTGAGGCGTACATCCTTGAAGATCTGCTCGCCACCGTCATTCCAATCCCCATCAGCATTGAAATCAATCCACCCCTGTAAATAACCAGCCGCCGCGGCCGGTCCTGCGGTAATCTCCAACGTCGACGCACCTCCCGGATTCAGAGGGGACGTGAACTCGACACCATCCTCGTCGGCCAGTCCATCCATGTCGTCACCCTGTGCCTGGCCAGTGGGCAGGCCGTCGTCTTCAGCGTCGGCTCGCTTACCAAGATAGAAATTATCCAGCAATCCGTGCACCGGCCCATTATCACTCGATAATGTCGGATAGGGGTCCGGGGCATCCCCGTAGTCCAACGCAACACGGTTGCCAAAATCGACATTGGCAACAACCCGATCAACTTCATCAGGGAAAAACGAGACAATTTGTGAGCTGTCGCCCAAATTCGGAGTCGTTTGCTGCATACCGGCAATCGAGGTCTGGCGTATAAGAAAGTTTTTCTTACCAGCAAACTCACCGGTCACACCCCTGACAGCCTGGGCAATCGCATCGGCAATTGAATCGGGAAAGCCCGTGTTAACGACAAAATAGAAGGGCTCTGCCGGAGATATCGGGTCCCCCGGCACGCCGCTGTCCAGCGCAAACCGCGTGTTGTTCACTGCACCTGTCAGTCGAGCCAGTGCCTGCATGGTTTTGCGAGGCGCCTCCAGTGGATCAGCATCGGCCCCCAGTCCCACAACCTTGATACCGAGTGCATTCAGTGCATAAATGGTTTCTTGGATCTGGGCCCCGCGTCCAGCGGGAAGATCGTAGTCGGTTGCAGTTGGTTTCTGGCCGGGTGTTGTTGCACGCCCATCCAGTTGAATATCCTCAGCGAGAACGGCATCCCCGTCGGCGCTGACGTAAACCGGAAACATATCCGGCTCAAACACCAATCCGTCATCTGTCATTACCAAGGCCAGTTTGAGCGCACCGTTGCGGAAGCCCACACCACCCAGGTCGCCTGCCGGATCAACAATGCGATTTCGCGCGTCGGTAATGAATGTGTCGAACGAAGGCACATCACCTGTGTCGTTGGGCGCAACCTGGGTTTTCCATTCACCTGCCAGTTGTTGAACCGAATTGTCACTGGTACTGCCATCGGTCGTCCCATTGCCATCGCCATCAAATCCCACGCCCGTTGCAGTCTGGTAAAGGGCTTCGATCACTGTTTTCGGCTCGTCATCGTTTATCTCAACCGGAGTGTTTCTTCCCAATGCCGCGATCAACGAAGCGTTGAAGAGTGGATGAGAGGTTTCCAGAATCGGTTGGCTCAGGACAAACGGCCGAGTTTGTTGGTCATTGTCGAGGAAACCTCCACCATAATCATCAAATCGTCCCACACCGAACGCCAGGTCAAATTCGCTCAACTGCATTTCGAGCAAATTCACAACTCGCGGCAACGTGTTCTGTAAATGGACATTGTCATACGTGTTTTCGTCCTCCAGAGCAAGCGATTCGTCCATCAACAAAAAGACATCGACCTGCAAGGGCGCCGGACCGTTTGTTTCCAAATCCAACGGAATCAAATAGTTGCCATCTTCATCCGATCTGGCTGACGGTTCGCCAACCCCTGGTAAACCGTTGTTGTCACAATCCAAGTAGACCAGCACATCGGAAATACCCTGGTCATCTGGTTGCTGCCCCCATACGTCCGTCTGCTCCTGGTAGACCTGACCCCCAACCGCCGAGTTGTCACTCGCGGGTCGTCTATCGGTCGCGGGGAGCTGGTAACCCCGCGCACCCGTTGAAAGACCAAAGGCCATTGCATTGACCACGTCCTGCACGCCGATAAACCCCTCAACGATGTAATATTGGTCCTCCAAGAAGTCGACGTCATAATCGTCAACGCTGCCAAAGACTCCATCGGGGCCAATTCCGAGGGTATTATCAAGCCCACTGACACCATCACCACCGGAAGCGTTGTTGTCGATTTCCTCAGCAGGATCTTCCTCAGCAGGATCTTCAACAGCAGGATCTTCAACAGCAGGATCTTCAACAGCAGGATCTTCAACAACGTTCGCCGGTGCGGCAGCGTCCATAATGGAAGGAGCTCCATTAAAAGGATTCTGATGCCAGGCGCCAAAGAAATGTCCCGCTTCGTGGGACACAATGTTGCCAACGCCAACGCCAATCAGTTCAATGATGCTCGAATTCGGATCAATGGGATACTGATTCAGTGAAGCCAGGTTGGTCGGATCAGGGTCACTGAGCAAGTCAAGTAAAACAACTCCCGTTTCGTTTGTTTCAAAGTTACCCACATCGACGGACTCTGTGAGACCAATCGTCGGAATAGTGAATTCCGCAATCGTTCCACCGATGATCATTCGGCTGACATCCGACCGCCCAAACGGATCGGCATGGTCGCGGCTATTGAGGATCGTGATCCCAAAATCACCAGGATTCTGCGTACTGTCAAAATTTCCGTTATTTCCTTTCGCAGCAATGTCCCTTTCAATATTTTCTTTAACAACATCGACAATGCTGTTAATCACCATATCCAAAGCTTCATCGCCCAATCCCCAATTGGGCAGGAAGGTCGACAAGGGACTTAGATACGTGTTGCGTACCGGAGAACCAAAAATAGCAGGATCGATCGTGGCACCATCAAAATCCAAAAACAACGTCTGTTTCTGGCCAACGCTGCGGCTTTCCATTTCAGGTCGAAACAAACGAAGAT
>Ga0310342_100000137_pt1 | contig 35807 bp, 39 predicted proteins | sample S15DNA20500_MG_FD_206155 | JGI IMG/M metagenome (GOLD analysis project Ga0310342, IMG submission 206155) | Marine microbial communities from station ALOHA, North Pacific Subtropical Gyre - S1503-DNA-20-500_MG | ecosystem: Environmental > Aquatic > Marine > Oceanic | place: Pacific Ocean: North... | reverse complement strand
CCGCCGTGAATCCATCCCTGGAGGCTTGTGTTCGGCTCCCTGCCTCACACAGTCCTGGACACCGGGCGCCGAGACCAAGCCTTCCGATTGGTGCCAACTGCCCAACGAGACTCTGAAGAAAGGTCCGACGCCAGCGATAACCCGGAACATCGGAATCTCACCCTGGAGCGGGTCTGTGTTCTGCCCTTCCGGGACCCTGGAGAACAGGACGTTCGACAGGGAGTCTACAGGGGTGTATTCACGACGTTCCCGGAAGGGCAGAACACAGACCCGCGACCCTGGATGGAGGGCTTCCCCGACGAAATGCGATGGATTTTGCGGGCCGGGCCCTTTTTTTGCGGGTATCCCGGCGTCAGAATCAAGGTGACGCCCAACAAGGATGAACCTGATGAAAGCTTGGTGGCCCCTGATATTACTCGCCGCGCCGTTGCTGGCCGGCGCGCAAACCGACAACACCGACCTGCCCGACGACGATACCGGTTCAAAAGGCATTTACCGGACCGTGGACGCCAACGGCAATGTGGTATTCACCGACAATCCGCCGGACAAGAACCGCGCCGAGGAAGTGAAGGTGGGCCCCACCAACACCATGGACAGCCCGCCGAAGGAGCGGCGCGCCGATTCCCGTGGCGATGCGCCGCCGGAGCCGCCGCCCCTGCCGGAGGACACCGGCTACGAGTCGGTCTCGATCACCGCCCCGGACGCCGGCGCCAACCTGCGTATTCCCCAGGACAACCCGATTCAGATTCAGGTCTCGCTGTCGCCGTCGCTGAAAGGCGGTCACCGCCTGGTGATTCTCGATAACGGCACGCCCCTCGAGGGCACCGTCATGAATTTCCCCAACCCCGGTCAGCACACCCTGGTGGCCCAGGTCCGCGCCGGCGGCGGCGAGGTGCTGATCGAGTCGCGGCCGCTGGTGTTCTATGTCATGCGGACCACCGCGAGCACGGGTAATGGTGGTGGCGAAGAGGGCGACAAGGAAGGCGGTCAGGGTTCCGCCTTTCCCACCTTCGGCAGTCGCGCCGAGCGCGGCGGCGCCGCCGATACCGGTGGCCGTGCGGAACGCGGCGCCGGCGCAAGCCGGGGCGGCGCCGCTTCGGTCGGCGGCGCGGCTTCCCGCGTTACCGCGCCCGCCGCGGATTGAAGCCCTCTTTTGCCCTTCTGCACCAAAAAGGTGCATTGCCCCGCCTTACCTCCTAGACTGCACCGTGACAGACAGGCTCTCCATGCGCCCACTGCCCTGTGAGGGCGCTCTTACGGATGGCCTGATAATTGCTTATGCCCTGTTATGGCCCGAACTATGACAACAGACACGGTGCTGCAAAAACGGCTGCTGGATCATCTCCGTACCGCGGTAATGATGCTCGACAGTGACCTGCGCGTGCGCTATCTCAACCCCGCGGCGGAAATGCTGCTGGCCACCAGTGCGTCACGCATGGTCGGGCAGCGGCTGCCGGAGTACTTTTTCGACGATGTGGAGGCGCGGGGTGCCCTGCAACAGTGCATGGATCAGGGCCACCCTTTCACGCGCCGCGAAGCGCGATTGAATGTGGCGCCGGGGCAGCAGGCGATGGTCGATTACAGCGTCAGCCCGATCCACGAGCGTGGCCAGAGCATGGCGCTGCTGGTGGAAATGCAGTCCCTGGACCGGCTGCTGCGCATCACCCGGGAAGAGGGATTGATGCACGCCCACCAGGCCACCCGCGCGCTGGTGCGGGGCGTGGCCCATGAGATCAAGAACCCCCTGGGGGGCATTCGCGGTGCCGCCCAGCTTCTCGAGCGGGCGCTGCCGGACCCGGAGTTGGCGGAGTACACCCGGGTGATCATCGACGAGGCCGACCGCCTGCGCTCGGTGGCGGACCGCATGCTGGGCCCACGCAAGCCGCCGGCGTTCGCGCCGGTCAATATTCATGAGTGCCTGGAACATGTGCGTCAGTTGTTGCTGGCGGAATACCCGGACGGAGTATTGCTGCGCCGCGATTACGACGTCAGTTTGCCGGAGGTTATCGCCGACCGGGACCAGCTGATCCAGGTGTTGCTGAACCTGATGCGTAACGCCATGCAGGCGTTGCTGGAGGCGGGCACCGAAGACGCCCGCGTGGTGATGCGCACCCGCGCGCTGCGCCAGTTCACCATCGGCGTGCAGCGCCACCGACTGGTGCTGCGGGTGGACATTGAAGACAACGGCCCGGGGGTATCCCAGGAGCTTCAGGAAACGATTTTTTATCCCATGGTCAGCGGGCGTGCCAACGGCTCGGGGCTGGGGCTGTCCATTGCCCAGTCGATCATCAGCCAGCACCAGGGGCTGATCGAGTGTGACAGCGAGCCCGGGCGCACCTGCTTCAGTCTGCTGCTGCCCATGGAACCGGTGGATACAACGGAGAGCAAAGGATCATGACCGCAACCATTTGGGTGATCGACGACGACCGCTCCATTCGCTGGGTGCTGGAAAAAGCGCTCGGCCAGGAAGGCTACCAGCCGGTGTGTTTCGAGGACGCCGACGAGGCGCTCAACCGGCTCGACGAGGGCGGCGCCGAGCCCGATGTGCTGATTTCCGACGTGCGCATGCCGGGCACCGACGGCCTGCGCATGCTCAAGATTCTGCAGCGCAAGAATCCCAATCTGCCGGTGATCATCATGACCGCCCATTCCGACCTGGACTCGGCGGTGGCGTCCTACCAGGGTGGGGCGTTCGAATACCTGCCCAAGCCCTTCGACGTGGACGAGGCGGTGGCGCTGGTCAAACGGGCCATCAAGCACCGCAAGGAAAACGACGAGGAGTTCGTGGCGCCGGCGGCGGAAACGCCCACCGAAATCATCGGCGAGGCGCCCGCCATGCAGGAGGTGTTCCGCGCCATCGGCCGGCTCAGCCACTCCAACGTGACGGTGCTGATCAACGGCCAGTCCGGCACCGGCAAGGAACTGGTGGCCAGGGCGCTGCATCGCCACTCCATGCGCCGCGAGAAAAATTTCGTGGCGCTTAATATGGCGGCGATCCCCAAGGACCTGATCGAGTCGGAGCTGTTCGGCCACGAGAAAGGCGCCTTCACCGGCGCCAACAGCCAGCGGGTCGGACGTTTTGAGCAGTCCAATGGCGGCACCCTGTTTCTCGACGAAATCGGCGACATGCCGCTGGAGGCCCAGACCCGGCTGCTGCGCGTGCTGCAGGAAAACGAGTTCTACCGGGTGGGCGGCACCACGCCGATCCACGTGGACGTGCGCATCATCGCCGCCACCCACCAGGACCTGGAAAAGCTGGTCCGCGACGGCGATTTCCGGGAAGACCTGTTCCACCGCCTGAACGTGATCCGCATCCATATTCCGCGTCTCGCCGAACGCCGCGAGGACATCCCCAGCCTGGCCGGCTATTTTCTCCAGCACGCCGCCCAGGAGCTGGGGGTAGACCCCAAGGTGCTGCACAAGGACACGGAAAAGTATCTCGCCGCCATGCCCTGGCCGGGCAATGTGCGGCAACTGGAAAACACCTGCCGCTGGCTGACCGTGATGGCGTCCGGCCGGGAAGTGCTGGTCGACGATCTACCGCCGGAGCTGCGCCAGAGTGGCGGCAAGCCCGCGGAAACCGGCGGCGACTGGCTGAAATCCCTGCGCCATTGGGCCGACCGGGCACTGGCCCGTGGCGACCGGGCCATTCTGGAGCAGGCGGTGCCGGCGTTCGAGCGCACCATGATCGAGGTCGCCCTGCAGCACACCGGCGGCCGCAAGCGCGACGCCGCCGGGCTGCTCGGCTGGGGCCGCAATACGCTCACCCGCAAGATCAAGGAACTGGACATGGAAGCGGAGTTCAGCGGCGACGACTAACCGCTCGAATCGCCGCGGTCGTTGAGGGCGGGCCCTCTATTCCCCCAACCCACGCGCTTCCAAATCCTCCAACACCCAGTCCCCGCCTTCTTCGCGCCAACGACTCCGCACCCGGAAACTGTCCGCGTCCTCCGGCAGGGTGGCGCGGCCACCCCACACCAGAGCGTTAAAGGTGACCTCCGCGTCGCGCAGTGTCACCGGATCCAGCGACACCTGCACATTGAGAAAATTGACCTGCCGTTCGGGGTAGCGCAGAAACACCCCCACCAGGCGCCGGCCGACCGCTTTGCGGTCCATATCCCGGTAGCGGAAACCTTCCGCCAGCCGGTCCATGACCGCGCTGGTGTCACCGGTTTCCAGGCCGTCTTCCAGCGTCGCCACGGCGTCGCGCAGGGCCGCTTCCGGCGGCGGCGTGTCGCAGCCGGCGAGCAGCGGTTGCAGGGCCACCAGCAGACAGTATGCTGTCAGCCTTGCCCAGCGGCGGATATCACGCATGTCATTATTCCCCCCAATCGAGCCCTATCATCGTCAGTATCTGGATGTGGGCGATGACCATCTGTTGTACGTGGAGCAGAGCGGCAACCCGGACGGCGAGCCCGTGGTCGCCCTGCACGGCGGCCCCGGCGGCGGCAGCTCACCGTTGTTGCGGCGGCTGTTCGACCCCCGTCGCTACCGCATCGTGGTGTTCGATCAGCGCGGTGCCGGGCGCAGCCGGCCCTATGCCAGCATTGAGCATAACACCCTGCCGGATCTGGTCGCCGATCTGGAGCGCATCCGCGAGCATCTGATGATTCCTCGCTGGCAAATGGTGCTGGGCGGCTCCTGGGGCGTCACACTGGCGCTGGCCTATGCGCTGGATTTCCCATCGCGGGTGGCGGCCCTGGTGCTGCGCGGTGTTTTCCTCTGCCGGCAAGAAGACATTGACTGGCTCTACACCGACCGCGGCGCGGCGCGCTTTTATCCGGACCTATGGGCGCGTCTGCTGGACGCGCTGCCGGCCGGGGAGGGCGATCTCGTCAGCCGCTATCATCGGGCGCTGCCCGGCCCGGACGGGGACCGCCTGGCCCGGGAATGGACCCTCTGGGAAGCGCGCCTGTCGAGCCTCAAGCCGCCGCCGGAGATCAACGTTGACCACAACGCCCGCGCCATGGCCCAGCTGGAAACCCATTACTTCGTGAACGGCGGGTTTCTGGCGCGACCGATTTTGCCTCGGGTCGGCGCGCTCACCTGCCCGGTGGAAATCGTGCATGGCCGCTACGATATGGTGTGCCCGCCGGAGCAGGCCTGGCTGTTGCATCAGGCGCTGCCCGACAGCCGCCTGACCTGGGTGCCGGCGGCCGGGCACAGCAGCGCCGAGCCGGCCATCGCGGAGGCGCTGGTGACGGCGGTCAAGCGCCTGGATCGGCGGGGCTGAGAATCAGCATGTAATCATGTCGGGCGTTGTACACCGGCAGCGGCCGGCTGGACGGCTCGTCGCTCTGGTAGTCCACGCGCGCTTCGGTGCGGCCGTTGAAGCGCAGTATCCGCCCCTCGTCGTCGGCGGCCAGGGTCCAGCCCCGGGTGAGCCCGGCGCGCAGCCGTTCCAGCGGCCACAGCGCCAGCTGCAGGTCGGCGATCAGATCGTCGGCGGAAATCTCCGGTGGCAAATACGGCGTGCGCCTTACGTTCAGCCGCCCCTGGCCGAAAAGCATTTCCACCATCAGCCGGCCGCGCTCGTCGGTGATGGTGATACGGGTGCTGTCCGGTGTCAGGCTGAGCCGCGCGTACGCGTAATAGATGCTTTCGCCGGCCTGAATTTCCAGGCCGCGTCCGATCTCCCGGTATTCACCAAAGGTGTCCGCCGGCGGCCGGGCACCGCGCACCGGTTCGCCCCACAGTTGGCAGCCGCCCGCGAAAAAAATCGCGAACAACAGCATCAGTGCCGGGGCGCGTGATGGGCGAAGCAGGGTGAGAGGCATGGAAAAAGTATGACCGGTTCCGGGTTTTGACGAAAGTCGTCGGGCTTTGTACATTCCGGGGGCATTAATAAAAAGGAAGTCCATTATGATCAAGAACGCTTTAGGGTTGTGTCTGGTGGCACTGGTTTTGACCGCCTGCACCAGCGCGCCGCTGCATAACATGACCGGCGTGGCGGTGCCCGAGAAAGCCGACGGCAGCGCCCTTACCCTCAATCAGGTCAAGGCCTCGGTGATGCGCGGTTGTGTCGGCAAGGGTTGGACGCCGCGGGTCGAGGGCCCCGGCTTGATTCATTGTTCCATCACCGTGCGTACGCATAACGCCGAGGTGGCGATTCCCTTCACCGCCAGCGAATACGATATTCGCTATGTGGACAGCGTTAATCTGGACCACGACGGTCAGGGAAATATTCATCGCAACTACAACAACTGGGTGAACAACCTGTCCGGCGCCATTCAACAGGAACTGTTGCGCCAGGCCTACGACCTGTAGCGACTCAGCCCGGCCAGCGGCGGAATATCAGCGAGGTGTTGATGCCGCCGAACGCGAAATTGTTGCTCATGACGAATTCGCAATCCAGTTCACGACCGGCCCCGGTAATGTAGTCCAGCGAGCCGCATTCCGGGTCCACGTTTTCCAGGTTGGCGTTGGGGTGGAACCAGCCCTGGCGCATCATTTCGATAGACAGCCAGGCTTCCAGAGCGCCGCAGGCGCCCAGCGTGTGGCCGGTGTAGCTTTTCAACGAGCTGATCGGCACGCCGCCGCCCAGTACCGTTTCGGTGGCGCGGCTCTCCGCCACGTCGCCGCGCGCGGTGGCGGTGCCGTGGGCACTCACATAGCCGATGCAATCCGTGTCCAGGCCGGTGCTGTCCAGCGCCAGCCGCATGGCCGTGGCCATGGTGGTCTGGTTCGGCTGGGTGACGTGCCGTCCGTCGCTGTTGGTGCCGTAACCGACGACCTCCGCGAAGATGGGCGCGCCGCGGGCTTGTGCGTGGTCCAGGGATTCAAGCACCAGCGCGCCCGCCCCTTCGCCCACCACCAGACCGTCCCGGTCGCGGTCGAAGGGGCGCGGCGAGCGGGAAGGGTGGTCGTTGTCCTGGCTGGCGGCGAACAGGGTGTCGAACACCGCCGCCTGGGTGGGGCAGAGTTCCTCGGCGCCGCCGGCCACCATCACATCCTGCAGACCGAACCGGATCGCCTCCCAGGCGTAGCCGATGCCCTGGCTGCCCGAGGTGCAGGCACTGGAGGTGGTGTGCACGCGGCCCTGCAGTCCGAAGTAAACGCCAATGTTCACCGCCGTGGTGTGCGACATCATTTTGAGATACGAATTGGCGTTCAGTCCCAGGGTGGAACGGTGGATCAGCATGCCACCGAAATCCGCCACCGCCGCGGTGCTGCCCGCCGAGCTGCCGTAGGCGACGCCGGCCCGGCCGCCGGTGAGCACCGGCTCGCCGAGCAGGCCGGCCTGCTCCAGGGCCTGTTCGGCTACGTACGTGGCCATCTGCGCCACCCGCCCCATGGAACGGGTCTTCTTACGGTTGAAATGGGCCGGCGGATGGAACATCGCGGGCGCGCCCAACTGTGTGTCCAGCCCCTCATAGTTCACCCAGTCCGGCATTTGCCGGATGCCGGTGCGGCGGGCGCGCAGGTTATCGAGGATCGCCGGCCAGTCATTACCCAGCGGCGAAATACCGGCCATTCCCGTGACCACCACTCTCTGCATTATGGTTTCCCCTTTTTGTTGTTAGGCGTCAGCAGAGGCCGCCGTTGACGGCGATCACCTGACGGGTGATATAGCCCGCGTCCTCGGACATCAGGAAGGCCACCGTGGCGGCCACTTCCCGGGGCTGACCTACCCGGCGAGCGGGAATCATTTTTTTGATTTCTTCCAGGGGCAGTTCGTCGGTCATATCCGTTTCGATCAGCCCCGGTGCCACGCAGTTGACCGTGATCCGGCGCTTGCCCAGTTCGAGAGCCAGCGCCTTGCTGGCGCCGATCAGCCCGGCTTTGGCGGCGCTGTAGTTCACCTGGCCACGGTTGCCGATCAGACCCGACACCGAGGACAGCACCACGATGCGGCCGGGGGCCCGGCGCCGGACCATGGGCATCACCAAAGGGTGCAGGACGTTATAGAAACCGTCCAGATTGGTGTGCACCACCCGGTCCCAGTCGTCGCCGGTGAGGGCGGGAAAGGCGTTGTCGGCGCTCAGCCCGGCGTTGCAGACCACGCCGTAGTAGGCGCCGTGCTGTTCCACATCCTGTTCCAGGGCCGCGCGGGCCGCGTCCCGGTCGCCGATATCGAACGCCAGGGTGCGACATTGGCGACCGTGCGCGCGGATCTCGTCGGCCACCCGTTCGGCCTCGTCGGCGCTTTGGCGATAATGGATCACCAGGTCGAAGCCCCGTTCCGCCAGGGTCAGCGCGATGGCGCGGCCGATACCGCGGCTGGCGCCGGTGACCAGGACGTTGGGCGTGGTTGTCTCAGTCATGGATGTCTCGCAAATATTGGTCGCTGTCTTTCGGTTGGAAAACGTTCAGCCGGGCCTCGGCGCGGCGCCCTTGTTGATCGTCCAGGACGCATTCGAACACGCCCATGCCGCCATCGTCCTGCAGCAGCTTGCGCGCCGTGACGACCAGTGATTCGCCCACGGTGAAGTCGGGGCGGGTGTAAGAGAAGCGCCGGCTGCCGAGCAGAAAGCCCAGTTGCACCGGTCGTTGTTCCCGATGGGCGTGCCAGCCGGCGAAGGCGGCGATCGCCTGCGCCATGTACTCCATGCCGACCCAGGCCGGAACCCGGTCGCCGTGGTTATAGAGGCCGTCGGCGCGTACCGTGAGCGCGGCGCTCAGGCCGTCCTGGTCCGCCGTCAGAATACGGTCGAGCAATACCAGCTCGCCACTGTGCGGCACCAGGGTATCCACCGGCGGAAAGCGTTGTTCACTCATCCGGCCTCCAGCACCAAGGAAAGATTGTTGCCGCCGAACGCGAAGGAATTGCTCAGGCAGCGCCGCAAGGTGCCGGGACGCTGGTTGTCGCTTACCAGGTTCACTATCGGCAGCGCCGGGTCATAGTCGCCGTCGAAGCGGTGCGGCGGCAGTGGGCCTTGCGGGTTATCCAGCAACAGCCAGCAGAACGCCGCTTCCAGGGCGCCGGCGGCACCCAGACAATGGCCGGTGAGCGCCTTGGTGGCGCTGCTGGGCGGCGGTTGTTGGAACACCCGGCTCACCGCGCGCGCCTCCATGATGTCGTTTTGTGGCGTGGCGGTGCCGTGCAGGTTCAGATAGCCCACTTGCTCCGCCGTCACGCCGGCGTCGTCCAGCGCCGCCTGCATGGCGGTCACGGCGCCGTCACCTTCCGGGTCCGGGCCGGAAATATGGTGAGCGTCGGAGCTGGCGCCGACGCCGCTCAGCGTCACCGGCCCGGGCTCCCGCGAGAGCAGGAACAGCGCCGCGCCCTCGCCGATGTTGATGCCGTCCCGGTGCACGCTGAACGGGTTGCAGAGCCGGCTGCTGACCGCGCCAAGACTGTGGAACCCCTGTGCCGTCAGGCCGCAAAGGCTGTCGGCGCCGCCGGCGATCACCAGGTCGCAGAGATCGTTGCGAATCAGCGCGCGGGCACTGGCCAGCGCCCGGCCGCTGGACGAGCAGGCGGTGGACAGTGTCAGGGATGGCCCATCCAGCTCCAGGTGGCGGGCGAGGAAATCCGCGCCCGCGCCCAGTTGTTGTTGGTGATAATGATAGTCGGGCGGCGCCGGCTGCCCGGCCCGCCATTGCCGCAGCACCCGCTCACCCTGGTCGATGCCGGCGGTGCTGGTACCGAGGACCACGCCGATGCGCGCCCGGTCCAGACCCCGGGACAGGCGCTGAAACTCCGGCCGTAATTGTTCAAACGCGGCGAGCAGCAGTTGATTGTTGCGGCACTGGTATTCCGCCAGCAATGCGGGCAACGCCGGCAAGTCGGCGTCCACGACGCCCAACGGGCTCGGGTGACCCGGGTGCCACCGGTCGCTGACGACAAGCCCGGACCGGTCGCCGCCCACCAGTCGCCGGTAGACCGTCTCCGTGTCATTGCCGAGCGGGCAGAGCAGGCCCAGTTGGTTGAGATACACCGAAGTCATTGCGCGCCTTGGGATTGCAGCGGGGTTATCGTCAGGCGATAGCCATGGTGAATATTGTCCAGCGTGGAGCGGCCCTGCCAGCCGTCGCGACGTTGGTAGCGCACCCGGGCCTCCAGCCGCTCGCCATTATAAAGGGCTCGGCCTTGTTCTTCCTGCTCCACGCGCCAGGGCGCGGGCAGGGCCGTTCGTAATGAGTCAAGCGGCCAGAATACCAGTTGGATGTCCGCCAGGATAAGCCGGGTCGGCACCTGTTTGGGCAACAGCGGTGAACGGTTGACCGACAGATCGTCGGCGGTCTGGTGTAACTGAAAGACCGGCACGCCGGTTTCCGTGAGCGCCACCACCCGGGTTTCGGCGGGCAGGAGGCTGAGTACCGCGTGCAGGTTTTGCGCCTGCTGGCCCCGCTCGATTCGCAGGCGGTGTTCCAGTTGCCGGCTGGTGTCCATCAGCGGTGGCGCCAGCGGGCGTTCCTGGGGGAATCGCCAAGACTGGCAGCCGGTGATTCCGACGCCGGTGATCAGCAGTGCCGCCAGGGTGGTCAGAAATCCCGCGCGCATAGTTCCGCCAGGGCGTTGAGGCGCCGTTCGTGGTGTTTTACGAAAGGGTTGTTCCGGTCCCAGGCGTAGCCGGCCAGGATCGAACAGACCATGCGTTTGATGTCCTCCGGAGGATCGCGGTGGAAGATCACCTTTTGAAAGCGGCCGTCATACCAGCCGGTGACGTAACTACGGAACGTGTCCACGCCCCGTTGCAGGGGCTCCGCGAAATCCACCCGCCAATCCACCGGCTCGCCGTTCAATTGCCGGTCGAGAACCTCGGCGGCCAGACTGGCGGACCGCAGGGCGATGGTGACACCGGAGGAAAACACTGGATCCAGGAACTCGCCGGCGTTGCCGAGCAGGGCGAAACCGTCTCCGTGCAGGCTGTTTACCGACGCCGCGTAGCCGCCCTGTCGGCGGGCTGGCATCAAGGGGTGGGCGTTGCCCAGCAGCCGCCTCAGACCGGTGTCGCCGTCGAGCGCCGCGCGCAGGCAGGCGTCGTTTTCCGCGGGCAGGTCCTGGAAGAAATCGTCCGGTCCCACCACGCCCACCGAGGCCTTGCCGTTAGGGAACGGGATCAGCCAGAACCACACATCGGTGCGCTGTTCATGGACGGTGATCAGAATCTTGTCGCGATCAAAGTCGGGGTCGTCGATGCCGTCCTGGCAATGGGTGAACACGGCCTGGCGCGCCGGAAACCCGCTCGGGCGTTCCAGGTCCAGCAGGCGGGGGAGCACCCGCCCGAAGCCGCTGGCGTCCAAGGCGAATCGGGCGCGCAGGGTTTCTTCGCCGCCGTCCTCATGGCGCAGCCGCGCTTGAACGCCGTCGGCGCCGGGCTGGAACGCCTCCAGGCTGATGCCGAAGCGCACCGTGACGCCCTGCAGGCGGGCCTGGTCGGCGAGAATCTGGTCGAAGCGGGCGCGTTCCACCTGATAGGTATAGCCCCAGCCCGGTGAGAATTTCTCATCGAAACGAAACTGGCTGCGCCGCTCCCCCCAGGCGAAGGCCGCGCCGTTCTTGAGTTGAAAGCCGGCCGCCTCCACCGCCGCCAGCATGCCGGCCTCGTGGAGGTAGGCCATGCATTGGGGGAGCAGGCTTTCGCCAATCGAGAAGCGCGGGAAGTGCTGCTTCTCCACCACCTGAACCCGGTGCCCGGCGCGGTGCAGGAGGGTGGCGGCGACGGCACCGGCGGGGCCGGCGCCGATCACCAGCACATCGGTATCGAAACTCATGGGCGTGCTCCCGGTTGCGTGTCCGGTCGAGGCGCGGCGGCCAGCAACGGCGCGATCAGCGCCGCCGCGACGATGCCCAGTAACAGCGTGAGGCCGAAATCCGCCACCAGCCGGGTGGTACTGAGGCTGAGCAGGCCGAAGCTGAGACTGGTGGTGGCCGCCGACAACAGTACCGCCAACGCGGCGGCGTCGCGCCGCCGTTCCGGCTGGCTGAAGAAAATAGCGTAGTCGATACCGATGCCCAGCAACAGGTACAGCGCCAGCACCGTGATCAGGCCGAAGCCGCCCTGCAGCCAGCCCAGCACCGCCAGGGCCACCAGGGACGCCAACGCCGGCACCCCGAGCAATCGCAACGCTTTGACCGGCCCCCGGGCAAGCGTCAGCACCAGGCCGCTGAGCAGATAGGCGCCCAGCAGCAGCCAGGCAAGATGTTCGCGCAGTGTCGCCAACACGGCGCTGACCGCGCCGGCCCGGTCGATAAAGTAACGCCCCTGCTTCGGTGCGGCCAGCGCCGCCACCCTGTCGCTGTCGCGCAGCCCGGCGAGCGTCACGAGGCTGGTACAGCCGTGGCGATCGCAGCCGCCCCATTGTTGGCGCAGGCTGTCGTCGTTGACCGCCGTCAGCCAGTTCTCCAGCGACAAAGAGTCGCCGGCGGCGTCCAGCGCCTGACGGTGTCGGGCCAGCGCCGCGTCGCCCAGGCCCAGCTGTTGCAAATAGGCGCCGAAGCGTGGGTGCCGGTAAACCCGTTCACCCAGTGTCTCGCGCAGAGCCTGCTGGCGTGGCGCGGGTTGCCACAACGCGCTGATGGCGCGATAGCTGTCCAGTGCGCCCCGCTGATCCTGGAGTGTCCGCAGTTCGCGGGTGAGGGCGTGCTCCCGCTGCCGCCACTGAGTCGGCGTGTCACCGTGGACGATGAAATAACGGCTGTCGCCCCGGGGCAGCAATGCCTGGATCCGTTCACCCTGGGTTTGCAGCCAGGCCGGCGGGCTCTGGTAGTGGCGCACATCATCGTCCGGCGTGAGCCGCCACAGACCGGTGGCGAGCAGCGCGGCCAGGACCAGCAGCAAAACCGTTCGGTGCCGCCCGCACCAGGCCGGCCAGCCCCGGCGCCAACCGCCTATCAGGGTCAGCAAACCTTGACGGTCCGCCGGCGCCGCCCGGCCGCTGAGCGCCGGTACCGCCAGCATCACGGTGAGCCAGGCGCCGCTCAGCCCGGCCGCCGAAAACACCGCCACCTGACGCAGACCCGGAAAGGCGGCCAGCCCCATGGCCAGATAGCCGAGCACGCTGCTGACCAGCGCCAGGGCCAGCGGCGCCGCCAGATGACGGCGCAGCGTACGCGGGTCGATGCCGGGCTGGTCCAGCCGCTGGCAGAAAAAGTGGATGCTGTAGTCCACCGCCACACCGATCAGGCCGGCGCCGAACACCAGGCCGATCAGATGGATTTCGCCGAATACCCAGAGCGTCGCGGTCAGTCCGCACAGCAGGCCGGTGGTGACACTGGCCAGGGCCAGCAGCATCGGTCGCGGCCCACCGAACAGGGCCAGGAAAAGAGTGACCACGGCGGCCAGGGAGAAGACCCCCACCGTGCTCATTTCCCGTCGGGCGCCGGCGGCGCCGGCGGCGGTATACAGAGGCGCGCCGGTGACCAGTGAACCCGGCCAGCGTCGCTGAACGTCCCGGGTCACCGATAGCAGCTCGCTTTGCCGGTCCAGGGCGAAGCCGCCGGCGCGCACGGTGGCGGTGGTGAGCGCCCAGTAACGGCCGTCGGAGGCGGCGATCGGCAGGCCGTCCTCCAGCTCCAGGGTGAAGGGCGCTAAAGCTTGCAGGTAATGCTCGAACAGGAAAAGGGGGTCATCGCGCCATTGCTCGCCGGACAGGTTAAAGGGACCGAAGACGCGCGCCAGGGCGTTATCGATCAGGGCTTGAGGGTTACTCTCAAGGCGCCGCCGGTCCCGCGGCGCGAGCAATTGAAAACGGTAGGGGCGCAGTGCCTGGTAACGCTGTTGCAGCCGGGCCGGGTCCAGCTTCGGCCCCACCTCGCTGAACAGATCGCTGTTTGTCAGAACTGTTCTCAGTGCGCGGCCCCGGGCGGCGGCATCGGCGGCGTTATCGGCCGGGACCAGCCACAGCGTGCGATCGGTGAAGCGGTCCTGGTGACGTTCGGCGAGGGCCCGGGCGTTGGCCGGCAGCGGGTCCGCCGGCAGCATCGACAGCAGATTGCTGTCCAGCCACGGTCCCTGCAGTTTTATCAGGCAAGCGCCCACTGCGATGCCGACCAGCAACGCCCACAGCAGGGGCCCGCGTTCAAGGCGGCGTGGCAAAGCGGCGTTCCTCGTCGTCGCTGAGAGTGTCCGGGTACTCGATGTGGCTCAAACGGGTGACGCTGTAGTCGCCGTTGGGGTAGTCGAGCCGGAAAAATTCCGGGCCCTGGTGGCCGCCCAGACGAATGCCGGACAGTACCCGGCTCAGGGTGTCGTTGCGCGGTGTCAGCGCCAGACGCCATTCGTCGCCTTCCTCTCGGGCCTGGATGTGGAAGTGCGGTTTGAGCGCCTCGATGTCGCCGGACAGCACCGCCATCAGACGACGGGCGAAGGCCTCGCCGCCGGGCAGCGTGTCCGCCTGGCCGTTGCTGTAGAGGGTGCCGTCGATCAGCTTGATCTCGCTCTCGAACGGCTTGCGTACCCGCCACAGCAGGCCCCGGTCACCAGCCAGCAGCAGGTCGCCGGTTGCGGTGAGCGGCCGTGGCAGAAGGGAAAGGTGCTGTTGCTGGCGGAAATCGGCGCGCAGGATGGGCGCGTCCGGCAGCCGTTCAGCGACCTGCTCCAGAGTCAGTTCTCCGGCGTGGGCGACGACACTGCCGGCGAGCAGAATAAAAACCGCGACCAGGGACTTCACGGGCGGACTCCCAGGCGCTCCAGAAGCACCGGCGGCGAGGCGTACAGCATCTCGCCGGAGGCCACGTCCACCGCTACCTGGATGCTGTGACCACGGGTCAGACGCACGCCTTCCCGGTCGCGGATCAGGTAGCTGATTTTCAGCCGGTTTTCCCATTCCCGCACCGTGGCGGTGACGGTTACCCGCTGGCCGAACCGGGCCGGGCGCGCATAGCGCAAGTGCAGGTCGATGACCGGCCAGGCGTAACCGGAATCGCGCATTTGCGGGTAGTTGTAGTCGAACCGGTCGAGCAGCGCGCAACGGGCGATTTCAAAGTACTTCACATAATGACCGTGCCAGGCCACTTCCATCATATCCACGTCGTGGAACGGGATCTCGATCTCCACGCTGTGTTGCAGGCGCGCTTCAGGGGTGCGGCTCATACAGACTCCAATGCCGTTCGCGGATGCGCGTCAGCGTGTCGCGCAGTTCGTGCTCCAGAGGGCGGTCCTCGGTCAGCGGCGGGCTGTGCCGGCGCACCGCGGTGAGCGTTTCCGCCAGGGCCGCGGGCGGCGCCGCGCCATCGCGCGCCTGGCGCAACTCCACCGCCTGACACACCGCCAGCAGAGCCGCCGCCGCCACCTGTTCGGTCAAGGTCAGAACGCGCAGCGCGTCGCGGGCGGCGATGGTGCCCATGCTGACTTTATCCTGATTATGGCACTCCGTGGAACGCGAGAAGCTGGTGGCCGGCACGGTCAGCTTCAGTGCTTCGGCGGTCCAGGCGGAGGCGCCGATCTGGACCGCCTTGAAGCCGTGATTGATGCAGGCGCGCGGGCCGTCGGCGGCGGACAGATTGGCGGGCAGGCCCTGGTTGAATTTCGGGTCCACCAGTTGCGCCAGTTGCCGGTCGAGCAGATCGGCGACGCTGGCGGTGGCGGTCTTCAGGCTGTCCATGGCCTGGCCGATATGACCGCCGTAAAAGTGCCCGCCGTGCAGCACCCGGCGGTTTTCACCGTCGATGATCGGATTGTCGTTAGCGCTGTTCAATTCGGTTTCCACGAACCCGCGCAGTTGTGTGAGGGTGTCGCCAAGCACGCCGATCACATGGGGCGCGCAACGCAACGAGTAGCGGTCCTGCAGGCGGGCGTCATGACCGGGCGCGGGGCCGGCGGCCAGATCCTGGTGCAAGCGTTGGGCGGCGCGGACCGGCCCGGGGTGCGGTTTGACGGCGAACAGGTCCGGGTCGAAATGGCCCGGGTTGCCGCCCAGCGCGAAGCTGGCCAGGGCGGTGACGCGGGTGGCGAGCCGTTCCAGGTAAGCGGCGCGGGCGAACGCCTGGCACGCCAGACCGGTCATCACCGCGGTGCCGTTCATCAACGCCAGTCCCTCCTTGGGGCGAAGGGTCAGCGGGGCGATCCCGCGCTCGGCGTAGACGTCGGCGGTATCACGTACCCGTCCGTCGACACGGACGCTGCGTTGTCCGGCGAGCACCGCCGCTACGTAGGACAGCGGGGTCAGATCACCGCTGGCGCCCACCGAACCCTCTTCCGGGATCAGCGGCAGCAGGTCGGCCCGCAATAAACCATGCAGCCGTTGCAGCAATTCGTAACGCACGCCGGAATAACCCCGGCACAGGCTGGCGAGGCGCGCCGCCAGAATGGCGCGGGTGGCCGATTCGTCGAAGTGGTCGCCGAGGCCGCAGCCGTGGAAGGTGAAAATGCGCTCCGGCAACGCCTCCGTCAGGTTTTCCGGGACCGCCACCGTGCAGGAATCGCCGTAGCCGGTGGTAACGCCGTAGATGACGCCTTCTTCCTTCAGCAGGGTATCCAGGAACGCGGCGCCCTGGTCGATGCGTCGCCGGAACGGCGCACCCTCGTCCAGCACGCTGACGGCGCGGCGCGAGGCGAGGGCGTCGATCTGTTCCAGGCGGAGGTCGTTGCCGTTGAAGAGTACGGTGCTCGGGGTCGGGGCGTTCACGGTTCGGGGGTGTCCTGCTGCCAGAAATCGTAGAAGTTGAACCACTGCAAGGGCGCGGCCAGACAATGGCGTTCCAGGTCGCCGACAAAGCGGCGCACCTGGCGGTCCAGTTCCTGGTCGCGTTGCTTGCGCGGCAGTATCACCTGGTCGGTGAGGTGGTTGAACGTCAGTTCGAAGCGTTCGCCCCGGCGCACGCAGAATAGAGTGAGCACCGGACAACGCAGCAGCGAGGCGAGAATGAAAGGGCCCTGGGGAAACGGCGCCGGCGCGCCCAGAAAAGGAACGCTGGTGGTGCGCGCGGCGCCGCTGAGCGGCACCCGGTCGCCCATAATGACTACCAGCTCGCCCTGGTCGATACGTTGCCGCAGCATGATGGCGGTGGCCGGGTTCAGGCTGCTCACCTGAATCAACGACAGCCGGGCGTCGCCACTCACCTCGTTAAGCAGTTGATTGAACTTTTCCGCGTGGTGGGTGTGCACCAGCACGTTCAGGCGCACTTCCGGGCGTACCTCGGAAATCGCCCGTGATACTTCCAGGTTGCCGAGATGGGCACCCACCAGCAGCGCGCCCCGGCCGCTGGCCAGCACCCGCCGCAGAGCCTGGGTATTGATCATATCCACCTGCTCGGCGCCGATCTCGCCCTGCCAGGCGCCCAGCTTGTCGATCATCGCGGTGGCGAATTCATTGAAATGGCGCAGGCTGTCGCTGGCGCCGCCGGAGAGGCCCGAGTCCGGTGCATGACGGGACAGGCGTTGAAGATAATCACGGCTGGCCCGGCGGGCGGTGGCGTTGCTGAGCCAGTAGTAAAACACCACCAGATTGACCAGCCAGAGACAGAAGCGGCGGCCGAGCAGGCGGTGCGCGGCCAGCACCAGGCGCATGCCCCACAGCACGCCTCTTTCTTCCAGGTCGAACCAGGCGCGCCGGCGGTTCATCGCGCCCACCGCCGCTTAAGCAATACCGGCAGGCGTTTGAGCATGCCCAGCAGCAGGCGGGTGTGCATGCCGGCGATCAGCACGTTGTCCCGCCACAGGCGGAAGTGGGAAACCCCGTCTTGGGGATAGTGCACCGCGGTGGGCAGGTTGATGATGGGCACACCGCGCCAATGCAGACGCACCAGCACTTCGCAGTCGAATTCCATGTGCCGGCCGAGCCGTTCCTGATCTAGAAGCGCCAGGGTCGGCGCCAGGGGGTACACCCGGAAGCCGCACAGGGCGTCGCGGATATCCAGGGACAAGGTGTTCACCCACACCCAGAAATGGGACAGGTAACGGCCGTAGAGCCGGCTTTTCGGAACCGAGCGGTCGTACACCGGAATACCGGTGATCAGAGCGTCAGGCCGCGCCCCCGCCTGGCGCAGGAAGGCGGGCAGGTCGGCCAGGTCGTGTTGGCCGTCCGCATCCACTTGCAGCGCATGGCTGAAGCCGCGCCGGCCGGCCTCGCGCAGGCCGGTGATCACCGCCGCGCCCTTGCCGCCGTTGCGCGCGCGGCGCACCAGGCTGAGTCGCTCCGGAGCGGCGGCGGTGAGTTCGCGCAGCCGTTCGGCGCAGCCCTGATCGCTGCCGTCGTCCACCAGAATCACCGGCAGCCCGTGGGGCCGCAGCTGATCCAGCACCGGGCCGATGCCCCGGCCGTGGTTGTAGACCGGAATCACGATACAGGGCCGCATCAGACGGGCTCCTTGAAAGCCAGGCGGCCGCTGCTGTGCGGGCCGCGCGATGAGTGGAACGCGAACGCCAGCTTACCGGTGGCGGGCTTCCAGTCCAGCGTCAGGTGTAACTCCTGGCCCGGCAGAATCAGGTTGTTGAACTTGATCACTTCCAGATGATGCGGCCCGGCCGGCAGCGGGAAATAACGGCGTGCGAACGCTTCCGCCCAGTCGATCTGGACCACCCCGGGCAGCACCCCCTGGGCTTCGAAATGGCCCCGGAACCAGGGCAGGTCGGTATCGACCCGCAGGGTCAGTGTCAGCCCCCGGTCGTCCTTCACGCTCTCCTCGATGTCCGGCAACTGTTGCCGGCTGCTGGAGAACAGGGCCTGCAACGCCGCCATCGGTACCTTGCCCTGGGCGGTTTCCGGCAGTCGGGCCACCAGCCGCCAGCGGCGCGGAATGGCCAGAGGCTCGAGACGGGCGGCAAGGTGTTCGCGCAAAGCGGTGGTGATGGCGGCCCGGCCCAGATCGTCGAGTTGCCGCGCCCCGGCGGGTGTCAGTACCAGCACCGCCCCCAGGCGCTGCTCCCCCGGCGGTTGCAGCACGCGCGCCTCGGCCACCGCCGGGTGTCCGGTCAGAGCCTGCTCCACCTGGGCCAGGGCAATACGTTTCTCTTCGACTTTGACAACCCGGTCGCGGCGCCCGCCCAGGCGGAAGCGCCGTTCGCCGAGCAACTCCAGATGGTCGTCCAGGGAGACCTCGCCGCCGTCCACGTGGGGTGATAACAGACGGGTCCGGTCGGCCTGGCGGGCCAGCGCCAGCCCCGGCAACAGGGTCCAGGGGCCGTCGTCGGGGGGCTGGCGGCGCCAGCCGATGCCTCCGGTTTCACTGGCGCCGTAGACCTCGGTGGCCGGCACCCCGGCGTGGGCGGCCAAGTGCGAGGCGCTGGCCGCCGGCAGCGGGCCGCCGGATGAGAAGATCGCCCGGGGCGGGGCCGCCGGGTCCCACGGCAGATCGTCGCGCAGACGTTTCAGGTGTGCCGGGCTGGCCACCCATGCCAGGGGACCTCGCGCCGCCAATCGCAGAATCCCGGCCGGATCCTGGAACGCTTCGCTGCATAGGGGCCTGCCGGCGGCGAGCGGCCACAGCAGCCGGAACAGCAAGCCATAGATATGCTGGTGGCTGACGGTGCCGACGAACAGGGCGTCGTCGAGCCCGGCGCCAAACGCCGTTTCCAGGGTGCGCAGCTCGTTGAGCAGTTGCCGGTAGCGTTTGAAGATCGGTTTGGGGGCGCCACTGGAGCCGGAGGTGAAGATCACCAGTTCGGTGTCCGCGTCGGTCTCGGTCAGCGGCGCCGGATCGGCGGTGTCGAGGCGCTCGGGCGTGGGCCAGTCGCCGGCGAACGCCTGACAGTAGGCCGCCAGAGCCTCGCCGGTGGCGGGTTGATTGTTGCCCGGCAACCAGGCCCGTTTCCCTGCCTGCCAGAGGGCGAGCAGGGTCACCAGGGCCGGGTAGCCGTGATGGTAAAAGACCGCCCAGTCCCGGGCCGGGTGCGCCCGCAGGGCCGAGGTTCGGTGCGCCACGTCCCGGCGCAGACGGTCGCCGTCGACCAGGGCGCCGTCGTGCCAGGCCACCGACGCGCTTGGCGCCAGATTGTGGAACAGGGTGGTCAGGTCGTGGGTCAGGGACGTCATGGGGACCGGCGTTTTCGAAAGTGGGTTCGGCACAACAGCTCGACGGCGAATAATGTGCCCATCAGAAGATAGGCGAGCAAGCCGTTGTAAAGGGTCCAGGTCGCCAGGCTGGTGAACAGGGCGGTGTACAGCGCCACGCTGCCGTTGAACACAAAGAACAGACACCAGACCTGGGTGACGCGGCGGGTGTAGCGCACGCCCTCCGGCGGCAGGTCCGGTTCGCGCAGGCGAGCCAGTCGTTCGATCAACGACGGCGGACGGTACAGGCTGGCGGCGAACAGCGCCAGCATGGCGAGATTCACCAGCACCGGGTAAAAGCGCAGAGTGACGGCGTCACCGCGCAGCACCGCCGCCAGGCTGAACGCCAGCAGGACGGCCCCCGCCGGCAGCCAGTGGCCACGGCGGTCGAGCAGCAGGCGCAGACCAATCACCGCCGCCAGCGCCGCCGCCAGGGCTTGCGGCGGCAGGTGGCGCAGGCCGAAGTACACCGCCGGCGGGTAGGCCAGGGTGGCGCCGACCAAGACCGCGATCAGCGTCCGGCGCAAGACTATTCTTCCAGCAGGTTCTGCACCGCCCGGACCACGTCATCGATGGTGCGCACGGTTTTGAAATCCTCGGGTTTGACCTTTCGCCCGGTGACTTCCTTGAGCTTCACGACAATGTCCACGGCATCGATGCTGTCGATGTCCAGATCCTCGTAAAGCCGCGCCTCCGGTTGTATCTGCTGAGGTTCCAGCTCGAACATCTCCACCAGGATGTCGCGGACCAGGGGGAAAATATCGTCGTAACTTTGCATGCTGTTCACCCGTGTTCGCGGATCAGATCGGCCAGTGCGCGCACACTCGCGAAATGGCGACGGGTAGCCTCGTCGTCCGCATCTATTTTTACGTCGTACTGCTTGGACACCGCCAGGCCCAGTTCCAGGGCATCAATGGAATCCAGACCCAGGCCCTCCCCGAACAACGGCGCTTCGCTGTCGATGTCGTCGCTGTGGATGTCCTCAAGATCCAGGGTGCTGATGATCAGCTGCTTGAGATCCTGTTCCAGGTTGTCGCTCATGGGCGTCGGTCTCCTGCGTGAATCGCTGTTCCAGATAATGGGTCAAACGGCGCACCGCCATGGGCGTGACGCCGTCGTCAAGAAACGGCCGCAACGGGATATCCTCGCCTACTTGGAGGTGGATAAGGAAGCGGCGTGGTGGAATTCGGTACCAGGGTTCCGCCTTGGTCAGGGTGGTGGGCGTGCAACGGACGTGTACCGGGGTCAGCCGACAATTGGCGCGCAGCGCGATATTGGCGGCGCCGCGCTGGAACCGCGGGGGTGTGTCCGGGCGGGTCCGGGTGCCTTCCGGGAAGATCACCATGGTGCCGCCGTCGCGCAGCCAGGCCACCGCCTCGTCGACCATTCGCGCTGAGTCCCGGTTGCTGATATAACCGGCGCCGCTGACCGGGCCCCGTGTGAAGGGGTTGCGCCACAGCTGGGCTTTGACGATGCAGTTGGCGTGGCGCAGCTGGGCGATCAGGCACACCACGTCGATCAGACTGGGATGATTGGCGATCACCAGCTGGCCCTCGCCGTTGAGGCGCTCGGCGCCGTCCACCCGGCAGCGCATCACGCCCAGGGTTTTCATCAGCCACAGGTGCAGCCGGAACGCCCGGTGAACCAGGTACTGACCGCGTCGTGCCCGGGCCGTTGCCGCGCCGGGCAACAGCCGGTTGAGCGTGATCGGCACGGCCAGCACCAGCGCGCCCAGACCAAAGGCCATGAAGCTGAGGGCGGTGCCGATCAGGCGCCACCAGCGGGGGGCGCTGTTACTCATCCCGAGTCCACCGCCAGTCGGAGCGTGGTCCGCGCAGGGTCAGGTCGGCATCGCCGGCGGCCAGAAACCGGGCCAGCGCCGGGCCCTGGTTGGCCGGCCCGCCGCTGCCGGGCCGGCGGCTCAGACGGTAGCCGGTTCCCCGGGCGCCCAGGCGCAGCGCCAGTGCCCAAGGGAAGGCGTCGCTTTCCTGATAGGGGCGGTACTGCTCGGGCAGCGGGGCTTCGTAGATCACCACCAGTGCCTCGCCGCCGGAGCCGGCCAGGCACTGGGCTTCCAGCAGCGCGGTGCTGATGCCGTCGCCGGCCAGGGCCACGCAACTGGCCGGAGCCCGGTTGCCCAGCGCGATGCTCAGTTGCCCGCTCACCGCGTTGTGTACCGACAGACTGAACGCCGCCGGTGACAGCGGTTCGCCCGCCGCCAGGTCGTTCAACAGCCCCAGGGTGCGGCTGAGTTCACCGTGGGCGGAGGCGAGCACGGTGGGAAGGCGGTGGACATCCTCACCGCCGGCCTGGCGCGCCACATGGAAGACGCCCCGCGCCAGCGCCGGCAGGCGCCGGCGCTGCATGGGCGGCAGCCAGGACAGGTCCGGCACCGCCGGCCCCTCGGGCGGTTCACCGTGCCAGTTTGCCCAGTCCGTCTCGCTCTCCAGGCCCGGCGCCCAGGCCGCCCAGCGGGCCAGTGTGATGGCGAATTCAGGCATGTTTCCCCGATGCGAGTGAAGGCCGGCCGCGGCGTTGCGGCCGGGAATCGATATAATAATTAGATCGCGATTATACATACCGGCCGAGGGCCACACACGCGGCCCGGCGGACCAACAACCAGGGAGGCGAAATGAGAGTGCTTTTGCAGCGTGTCACCACGGCCCGGGTGGCGGTGGCGGAGGAAACCGTGGGCCGGATCGGCGCCGGGATGCTGGTTCTGGTGGGCGTCGGCCGCGGCGATGACGAGGCCGTCGCCCGGCGCCTCGCGGAACGAGTGGCCGGTTATCGGATGTTCAGTGACGGCGACGGCAAGATGAATCTGGACGTGCGCGAGGCCGGCGGCGCCGCGCTGGTGGTGTCGCAGTTCACCCTGGCCGCGGATACCGGCAAGGGGCGCCGGCCGAGCTTCTCCGGCGCGGCGGAACCGGCCCTGGGGCAGCACCTGTATGAGCGGTTCGCGGCGGAGCTCGAGGCTCAGGGGGTGCCGGTGGCCACCGGGCGGTTCGGCGCCGACATGCAGGTGCATCTGGTGAACGACGGTCCGGTGAGCTTTGTCATCGATTTGTAACCGGGCTAGGCGCGGCGCGTCGCTGTAGTAAGATCGGAAGAGTCAGATACTGACAACAACAAGGAGTGGTCATGAAAAAAATCGTGCTATCCGGTCTTTGTGCTTCCAGCCTGATGCTTACCGGCTGCCTGGGGCAAAACGCATTGTTTGATAACGTTCAGGATTGGAACGCCTCGGCGACGAACAACAAGTGGGTGAACCAGGGCATCTCGTTCGGCTTCTGGATTCTGCCGGTGTACGGCCTCACTTTGCTGGGCGATGTGGTGGTGTTCAACTCGATTGAATACTGGACAGGTAGTAACCCGATCTCCGGGGCCGGCGCCAAGGTCACCTTGCAAGGGCCTCTGGACGTCACGGACGGGCTGGGCAACGTGGCCCGGCTGACCCCGGTGGGGGACGACACCCTGGCGGTGACGGAAACCATCGGTGGGGTCAGTACCGACTACACGCTGCGTTACACCGACGGCGGCATCGTGCGTCAAATGAACGGCGAGCAGACACTGGTCGCCATTGAAAAGCCCACCTTCAACCGTTGAGTAAACCGGCCCGCCGCTTCGTCGGCGGGCTTCTTCTCCGGCGCTAACGGTTCTCTCCCTCGGCGCTAACGGCTTTCTCCCTCCGGGGCTAACGGCTTTCGGCGTTGTCCTCTTCGCGCTCCCGTTGCTGACGGCGCACCATGCGGCCGAAGATCAGGCCGATCTCGAACAGTAGCCACATGGGCACCGCCAACAGGGTCTGGCTGATGATGTCCGGTGGCGTCAGCATCATGCCGATCACGAAGCAGGCCACCACCACGTAGGCCCGAGAGGCGGCCAGTTTTTCCACCGTGGTGATGCCGGTGGCCACCATCAGCACGATGGCGATGGGCAGCTCGAAGGCGACGCCGAACGCCAGGAACAGCGCGAGTACGAAATCCAGATAACTGCTGATGTCCGTGGTCACCGCCACCCCTTCCGGGGCGATGGTGGTGAAGAACTGGAACATCAGTGGAAAAACCACGAAGTAGGCGAAGGACGCGCCGCCGTAGAACAGCAGCACGCTGCTGGCCAGCAGCGGCACCGCCAGCTTCTTTTCATGGCGGTACAGGCCCGGCGCCACGAACGCCCAGGCCTGGTGAAGAATGAACGGCATCGCCACGAAGATGCTCAGGTAGAGCGTCAGTTTGAACGGTGCCAGAAAGGGCGCGGCCACGCCGGTGGCGATCATGTTGGTGCCTTCCGGCATGGCGTCCATGAGCGGGCGCGCCACCAGGGTGTAAAGCTCCCGGGAAAAGTAGAACAGCCCGAGGAAGATCACCAGCACCACCACCAGGGTTTTCAGCAGGCGGTTGCGCAGTTCGAGCAGATGGCTGACCAGGGTTTGCGGGGTGTCATCGAGGCGTTGGTCGTCGCGGCGGTCTTCACTCATTCGGTTTCTTCTCGGCCTCCGGCGTCTGACCGTGGTCCTGGTTGTCTGGCTGGTCGAGGGTTTCCGGGCGCCGCCGCGCGCGGGCCACGTCATCCGGCGACAGCAGGCTGTCGCGGGCCTCGCGGATGCTGTCTTCGTCCAGGCCCATGTCGCGCATCTGCTTTTCCATGCGTTCGCGCATGTCCTGATTGAGGGCTTCCCGTTCCAGCTCGTTGCGCAGGTGGGTGAAGGTGGAGCGCGCCCGGCCGACCCAATAGCCCACCGTGCGCGCCGCCTTGGGCAGGCGCTCGGGGCCCAGCACCACCAGACCGATGATGGAAATCAACGCCAGTTCGGAAAAGCCGATATCAAACATGGGCCGTTGCTCCGTGGCGTATCAGACCTGGTCCTTGTGTTTTTCCTGCTTGCTGGTGTGCTGCTCGCCGTCGTCGTCCGCCAGGCGCTTGCTGTTCTGCTCGTTCTCGCCGTCCTTGACCGAGTCCTTGAAGCCTTTTACCGCGCCGCCCAGATCGTTGCCGATGTTGCGCAGTTTCTTGGTGCCGAACAGCAGCACCACGATGGCCAGGATGATGAGCAGTTGCCAAATACTGATACCGGAAAACATGGTTAGTCTCCTCGCTCGCTACGAGCGGCTTTTTCGTCATGGCCGGACAGACCGAAGCGTTGCTCCAGTTCCGCCAGGACCTGGTCCGGACCGAGCCCCAGGTGGGCCAGCATGATCAGGGAATGAAACCACAGGTCCGCGGTTTCGTTGATCAGCGCCTTGGGGTCTCCGCCGGCGTCGGTGTCGCGGGCGGCGAGCAGGGTTTCCACCGCTTCCTCGCCGACCTTCTCGAGAATTTTGTTCAGGCCCTTGTCGTACAGGCTGGCCACGTAGGACGAATCCGGCGCGGCGCCTTTGCGCTGCTCCAGGACCTGATGAAGCTGGTTGAGGATATCGGACATGGTGTCTCCAAATACAGCGCCAGTTTAGCACCGGCCTGCTAAGCCTGCTAACGCCGGCAGGCCCAGGCCAGCAGCACCAGGGCGCCGGCGGCCATTGGCCAGGCCCACTGCCCGCCGCCGTGCAGGGCGTCCACCGCCGCCAGGGTCGCCAGGCCCAGGCCGCCCAGGCCGCCCAGCATTTTGTGCCGGTGGCGGCGCAGGCCGGTTTCAAAGTAATGGGCCATTTCCCGTTGTTGTTGCGGCTGGTGGCGCAGGCTCTCCAGGCCGTCGCGCAGCAGTTCCGGCATGTCCGGCAGTTGCGCCGCCCATTCCGGCAGGCGGTTGCGCAGCTTGTTAGCGGTGGCGGCGGGGCCGTACTCCTCCATCATCCAGGCTTCCAGGAGCGGCCGGCCCACGGTCCAGATGTCCAGCTGCGGGTAAATGCTGCGCCCCAGGCCTTCGATGTGCACCAGGGTCTTCATCAGCAGGATGTACTGCACCGGTGCTTCGATGTGGTAGTCCCGGGCCAGGTCGAACAGGCGCAACACCAGGGGGGCGAATTCCATGCTCTCCAGGGAGGCGCCGCGCACCGGCGCGATGATCTCGGTGACCGCCTGCTCGAAGCGGTGGCGGTCCACCGGCCCGCGCGCCCAGCCGGCGCGGATCACCTGGTCCACCAGGCCGGGGTAATCCTCGCGCATTACCGCCAGAACCATGCGGCCGAGCACGTTCAGGTCCTGCTTGGAGAGCCGTCCGGCGATGGCGCAGTCCACCGCCATGTATTGCGGCGATTGCGGGTGTTCCGGATTCACGAAGATGTTGCCCGGGTGCATGTCGGCGTGGAAAAAATTGTGCCGGAACACCTGGGCGAAGAAGATTTCCACGCCGCGTTCGGCGAGCACGCGCGGGTCAATGCCGGCGGCACGGATCGCCTCGATGTCGTTGACCGGGATGCCGTGAATGCGGTCGGACACCATCACCCGCCGCGATGACAGCGCCAGGTGCACGGCGGGGATATACAGTAGCGGGCTGAACAGGAAGTGGCGGCGCATGGCTTCGCTGTTGCTGGCTTCCCGTTCCAGGTCGAGCTCCGCGCGGATCACGGTCTGATAGTCGTGCACCACCTTGCGTGGATGGAAGTAGCGTGAGTCCGCCCAAAGGGCTTCCAGCAACCGGGCGCCGAAGCCCATGACCTTGAGGTCGCGCTCCACGCGCTGTTCGACGCCGGGCCGCAACACCTTGACCACCACCTGGCCGCCGTCGATCAGGGTGGCGGGATGCACCTGGGCCACCGAGGCGGAGGCCAGTGGCGTGTCGTCGAACCGTTCGAAGACTTCCTCGAGGGGACGCGGCAGGGCGGCTTCCACCAGCCGCCGGGCCTGGGCGCCGTCGAACGGTGCCACTCGGTCCTGCAGGTGCGCCAGGGCTTCGGTCCATTCCGGTGGCAGCATGTCCCGGCGGGTGGCCATCAACTGGCCGAATTTGATGAAAATCGGGCCCAGGCGCTCGAGTGCGAGCTTCAGGCGTTCTCCTTCACTGAGCTTGCCGGTGCCCAGCCAGCTGGAGGGCACAAGGTATTGCAGCAGCACCAGAAAAGGCCGGGCCGGGTGCGGCGGCAGCAGGGATAAAAGGCGGTAGCGGCACGCCACATGGGCGACCACCAGCAGGCGGCTGATCGGCGGCATCAGGAGTGCGGACTCCCTTTCAGACGTTGTATCCGGGCGTCCAGGCGGTCCACGTCGCCGCGCAGTTCGTCCACGTCCTGATAAAACTCATAGACGTCGCGGCGCAACGCCAGCAGGCCGGACTCGCCGCCGATGTAGTCGCCCATTTGATGGCCGAGGCGGTCGAACGCTTGGCGGGCCCAGCCGAACAGGCGCCGCGCGCCCTGGTCCAGTTGCTGGGCCATTTCGCCGCCGATCACCGGTTCCAGCAGGGCGCCCCAGTCGAGATCCAGGTCGGCGGCCAGGTCGCGCACGTCCTGCAGCAGTTCCCGGTTGCCCTCCACGCGCAGGGCGCCGCCGATCACATTGGGCTGGCGGCGCCAGTCGAGCAGCAGGGCGGCCAGATCCACCGGGTTGCCGGTGACGCTGACGTCCGGTTCGGCGTCGCTACGCAGGTAGAGCTCCACGCCTTCCTCGACGATCAGCGCGTACAGACGCATTGGCGGTAGCGTCAGATGCACCGCCAGCAGGCGTCCGGCATGACGGCTGAGTCGCGCGGCGGTGGCCGGATCGGAGCGCAGCGCGGCATTGATGGCGCGCTCCACGCTGGCGATCGCGGTGGTGGAAAGAAGACCCGGTTCGCGCATCAGACCTTGAACCCCCGGTGCAGGGCGACGATGCCGCCGAGCATGTTGAAGTACTCACTGCGTTGAAAGCCGGCCTCGTCCATCATGCCTTTGAGGGTGTCCTGGTCCGGATGCATGCGAATGGATTCGGCCAGATAGCGGTAGCTTTCGGAATCGTTGACCACCATTTTGCCGAGCCGCGGCCAGACCGCGAAGGAGTACAGGTCGTAGAGCTTGGATAGCGGCTTGTGCACCGGGTGGGAGAACTCCAGCACCAGCAGCCGGCCGCCGGGCTTGAGCACGCGCAGCATGGAGCGCAGGGCGGCGTCCTTGTCGGTGATATTGCGCAGGCCGAAGGCGATGGTGATGCAGTGGAAGCTGTTGTCCTCGAACGGCAGGCACTCGCCATTCACCTGGGCGACCTGGGTATTATGACCGCAGCCGGCGTCGATCAGACGGTCGCGGCCGACCGCCAGCATGGCGTCGTTGATGTCCGCCAGCACCACCTGGCCGTGGTCGCCCACCAGCCGTGAGAATTTGATCGCCAGGTCGCCGGTGCCGCCTGCCAGGTCGAGCACTCTCTGGCCCGGGCGCACGCCCGCCAGCTCCAGGGTCATGCGCTTGAGTACCCGGTGGCTGCCCATGGAGATCAGGTCGTTCATGACGTCGTACTTGGCCGCCACCGAACGGAACACGCCCGCCACCCGCTGCTGCTTTTCTTGCCAGGGCACCTGCTGATAGCCGAAGTGGGTGACCTTGTTGTCGTCGTTGTTACTCATTGGGGACGTCCTTGAAGGGAGCGGGATGCCGGTCGAACAGCCGGTCCATGATGCGCGCTTCGCGGGCGGCGATGCGCTCGAGAAGGCGGCCCACGCTGGGTACCGGTTTCATCACCCGGAAGCTGCGATCCATGAAATCATACAGGTTCGCGAAGCCCGCCGCATGGGTCGGCCGGCGCACCAGCCGGAAGGTCGTCTGGACCATCCGCGAGCGCACATAACGGTCGATATGGTGCCCCAGGCCGGCCACCAGTCGCAGTTGCCGGCGGCGTTGGTCGGGGTGGCCGGCAGCGCGGTAGGCGTCGGCATAGACGCCGTCGTCCAGGGGCATGTCGAGGCGCTCGCCGAGCGCTCCGACCAGGGCTTCATCCAGTTCCTGGGTAATGATCGCCGCTTCCAGGGCATCCGCGGAGGTGGCCATCACTTTCTCGGGCAGCAGGCGCATGGCCTTGGGCAGGGCGCGGCGGATTTCCCGAGCCACCGGCAGCAGATCACGGCCGCCGTAGACGTCGTCGAGCAGGAAGGTCACCCCGGGGCGCAGGGACGGGTCTTCCAGCAGGGCCCGGTGGGTGTCCATCAGACGCTGGCGCTGAAACGCCTGCACCCGGCCCAGGCGGGCCAGGAACCGGTCGTCGCCGCCGTGCTGGCGCAACGCGAAAAAGCGTTCCAGGTAAAGTTGCAGTTGTTCGCCGGCGTTCATGGCAGATCCTCCGGCGAGCGATGATAGCAGAATTGTAGGAGCGGGCCTTGTGGGAGCGGGCCCGCTCCCACACGCCGCTACAGAATGTAGCGGCTCAGGTCCTCGTCGGAGGCCAGTTCGCCGAGATAGCGGTCGACGGCTTGGGCGTCCAGAACCAGCGGTTTGTCGTGATACTGGGTGGCCAGATCGTCGGCGTCGTAGCTGATTTCCTCAAGCAGTTTTTCCATCACCGTGTGCAGACGGCGGGCGCCGATGTTCTCGGTGCGCTCGTTGACCTGCCAAGCCACTTCCGCGATCCGCCGGATGCAGTCGTCGGTGAGCTCCAGGTTGAGCCCCTCGGTGGCCAGCAGTGCCTTGTACTGCTCGGTGAGCGAGCATTTCGGCTCGGTGAGGATGCGCTCGAATTCCTCCGGCGTCAGCGCGCTCAGTTCTACGCGGATCGGCAGTCGGCCCTGCAGCTCGGGAATCAAATCGCTGGGCTTGGCGAGGTGGAAGGCGCCGGAGGCGATGAACAGAATATGGTCGGTACGGACCATGCCGTACTTGGTGCTCACCGTGGAACCTTCGATCAACGGCAGCAGGTCGCGCTGGACGCCCTCGCGGGATACGTCGGTGCCGCCGCTCTCGGAACGTTTGGCCACTTTGTCCAGCTCGTCGATAAAGACGATACCGTGGTTCTCCACCACGTCGATGGCCTGCACCTTGAGTTCGTCTTCGTTGACGAAGCGGGCGGCTTCTTCGTCACGCAGCAGCCGCAGTGCTTCGCGCACTTTCAGTTTCTGCGATTTTTTGCGGCCGCTGCCGCCCATGCGGGAAAACATCTGCTGCAGCTGGCTGGTCATTTCTTCCATGCCCGGCGGCGCCATGATTTCCACGCCTTGCGGGTTGGCGCTGACTTCGACTTCGATTTCCTTCTCGTCCAGTTCGCCCTCGCGCAGTTTCTTGCGGAAGATCTGGCGGGTATTGGAGTCGTTGTTGACCTGCTCACCGCGGGCGTTGGGCAACAAGGCATCGAGCACCCGGTCCTCGGCGGCGTCCTCGGCCTTATGCCGGACCCGGGCCATTTCCTTTTCGCGCAGCAGCTTGATCGCCACTTCCATCAGATCGCGGATGATCGATTCCACATCCCGGCCCACATAGCCCACCTCGGTGAACTTGGTGGCTTCGATCTTGAGAAAGGGTGCGTCCGCCAGTTTCGCCAGACGCCGGGCGATTTCGGTTTTGCCGACGCCGGTGGGGCCGATCATAAGAATGTTCTTGGGCGCGACTTCGGCGCGCATTTCTTCCGGCAATTGCATGCGCCGCCAGCGGTTGCGCAGGGCCAGGGCCACCGCTTTCTTGGCGTCTTCCTGGCCGACGATGTGCCGGTTGAGTTCGCTGACGATGTCGCGGGGAGACAAGGAGGACACTATTCGATCTCCTCAAAGGTGTGATTCTGATTGGTGTAGATGCAGATGTCGCCGGCGATTTTCAGGCTTTGCGCCACCACGTCGCGGGCCGGCAGGTCGGTGTTGTGCAACAGGGCGCTGGCGGCGGATTGCGCGAACGGGCCGCCGGAACCGATAGCGATAAGCCCTTCTTCGGGCTCCACCACGTCGCCGTTACCGGTGATGATCAGGGAGTTTTCCTTGTCCGCCACCGCCAGCAGCGCTTCCAGACGGCGCAGGGCGCGGTCGGTGCGCCAGTCCTTGGCGAGTTCCACGGCGGCGCGCACCAGGTGCCCCTGGTGTTTTTCCAGCTGGGCTTCGAAACGCTCGAACAGTGTGAAGGCATCGGCGGTGCCGCCGGCGAAACCGGCGATGACCTTGCCGTGGTAGAGGCGGCGCACTTTGCGCGCGTTGCCTTTCATGATGGTGTTGCCCAGGGTGACCTGGCCATCGCCGCCGATCACGACGTTATTGCCGCGCCGTACCGAGACGATGGTCGTGCCGTGATATTGCTCCACGGAAACCTCCTTATCCTGATTTGAGTTGGATGTGCGGGTGGAGCAGGAGGTTTTCAAGCGCGGAGACGACCAGGGTGTTGTCAGAGCCTCTGTTTTCAGAGGCTCCGTTTTCACGGGCGTCAGTCCTTCAATTGAATCGGCAGGGTTTCCACGCCGCTGGCGGCCAGTTTGTCCTGGGCGCGGTGCAGCGTATTGATGTTGTCGTAGGGGCCGATCATTACCCGGTGCCAGGTGTCGCCGTTGTCCATGTCCACCGGTTGGATGCGCGCCTGATAGCCCTTGAGGATCAACTCCGCGCGGCGCCGGTCGGCGTCTTTCTCGTTGCGGAAGCTGCCGGCTTGCAGCAGGAAACGTTTGTCGTGGCGTCCGGCCACCGGTTTGTCGGCACTCTTGGTGTCGCTGGCGGCACCGTCATTGCCGCCCCGGCTGGTTTCCTGTTCGTCGCCTTCGCCTTTGGGAACGATCACTTCCATCTTCGGCAATACCGCGTAGAAGTCGAACTTGGGCTGATCCTCCTTGGCCGTGCCGTCGTCGTCCTTTTTCTCGGGTTGCGGCTTTTCCGTCACGGCGCGGTCACCGCCGCCGGCGCTGCCTTGTTCCATCTGCACATGGGCAAGGTGCACCAGGAACGCCACGAACAGGCCGGCGATGGCGCCGGTGAACAGCCACACCCAGCCGGGCACCTGACGCGACTGTTTTTTTGAGCCGCCGCGACTGGCGCCACGGCGTGGGGTGTTCTTCGCCATTACATACGCTCCAGGGGGGTCAGGCCCAACAGCGCCAGGCCCCGTGACAGGGTGCGCGCGGTGAGCGCCGCCAGTTTCAGGCGGCTGGCGCGGGTTGCCGGGTCGTCCACGGCGAGAATCGGGCAGTGTTCATAGAAGGCGGAAAACAAACCGGCGAGGTCGTAGAGGTAGGCGCACAGGAAATGCGGCTGGCCCTTGTCGGCCACCTGACCGATCACCTCGCCGAACTGCACCAGCCGGGCAGCCAGTGCCTGTTCCGCATCGTGCTCAAGCTGGAACTCGCCATTCACCTGGGTTTGTACCTGGTCCAGGGCGAGCCCGGCCTTGCGGAACACGCTGACCACCCGGGTGTAGGCGTACAGTAAATAGGGCGCGGTGTTGCCGTCGAAGCTGAGCATCTGATTGAAGTCGAAGATGTAGTCGCTGCTGCGGTTCTTGCTCAGGTCGGCGTACTTGACCGCGCCGATCCCCACCGCGCGGGCGATGTCGCGCAGATCGCCGTCCTCAAGATCCGCGTTCTTGGAGCGCACCAGGTCGTAGGCGCGCTGTTCCGCTTCATCGAGCAGGTCGATCAGTTTGACGGTGCCGCCGTCGCGGGTCTTGAACGGGCGGCCGTCCGGGCCGTTCATGGTGCCGAAGCCCATGTGGGCCAGGTCCACGCCCTCGCCGACGAAGCCGGCGCGGCGGGCGACGGTGAATATCTGCTGGAAATGCAGTGCCTGGCGCTGATCCACGAAATACAGAATGCGGTCGGCGCCCAGCGTGCCGGCGCGGTAACGCAGCGCCGCCAGATCGGTGGTGGCGTACAAATAGCCGCCGTCCGCCTTACGCACGATCACCGGCAGCGGGTCGCCATCCTTATTCTTGAACTCGTCCAGGAACACGCACTGGGCGCCCTGGTCCTCGGTGAGCAGGCCCGCCCGGTCGAGGTCGGCCACGACCCCGGCCAGGTCGTCGTTGTAGGCGCTTTCGCCGCGTACGTCGTCGGGGCCCAGCGTCACGCCCAGACGGCGGTAGACCGCGTCGCAGTGGCTCAGCGAGACCTGGTTGAACTCGCGCCACAGGGACAGGCAGTAGTCGTCGCCGGACTGCAGCTTCACCACCAGCGCCCGGGCCCGGTCGGCGAATTCCGGCGACTCGTCGAAGCGTTGTTTGGCGGCGCGGTAGAAGTTTTCCAGATCGCCCAGTTCCCGGTTGAGCTGCTCGCCGCTTTCCTGGTCTTTCTGTTCTTCCAGGTAGGCGAGCAGCATGCCGAACTGGGTGCCCCAGTCGCCGACGTGGTTCTGCGGCACCACTTCATGGCCCAGGAAAGAAAGCGTGCGCACCACGGCGTCGCCGATGATGGTGGAACGCAGGTGGCCGACGTGCATTTCCTTGGCCAGGTTGGGTGAGGAATAGTCCACCACCACGGTTTGTGGCCGCTCCGGGCGCGGCACCGCCAGATGAGGGTCGTCGAGCGCCGCCTCCAGCTGGCTGTTCAGCCACTGGGCGGCCTGGAAGAAGTTGATAAAGCCGGGGCCGGCGATTTCGGTTTTGGCCACCGCCGGGTCGTCGGGCAGGGCGTCCACCAGGGCCTGGGCCAGGTCGCGGGGCTTGAGCCCGGCGGGCTTGGCCAGCATCAGGGCGATGTTGGTGGCGAAATCGCCGTGGCTTTTGTCCTTGGTGCGGTCGATCTGCACCGGCGGCCGGGCGTCGCCGGGCAGGGTGCCGTTCTCGCGAAGGGTGTCCAGAGCGTGTTCGATCAGGGCGACAAGACGGTCTTTCATGGTCTTCCGGGGCCGTTGCGTGGACCGGCGATTGTACGTGAAACGAAAACGGAATTCCGCCCTTCGGCGTTTAGAGCAGGTCGATGGGGTCCACGTCCAGGTGCCAGCGGCAGCGGCGACCGGAGGGCAGGCCGCGGGCATGTTCCATCAGCGCATCGAGCAGGCCGTGCAGTGCCGGACGCTGAGGGCTTTGCAGCAGCAGTTGGGCGCGGTAACGGCCGGCGCGTTTCTCCATCGGCGCCGGCACCGGCCCCAGCACGTGGACGTCATCCAGCGCCGGCAGCCCGGCGGCGCACTCATCCAGGAAAGTCATTGCCTGGCCCATGTTCATGGCCTCGCAGCGCAGTAGGGCGAGGTGGCCGAACGGCGGCCAGCCGGCACCGCGCCGCTCTTCCAGCAGGGTGTTGGCGAGCGCCTGATAGTCGCCGGCGGCGGCCAGTTGCACCAGGTTATGGTCGCTGTGACGGCTTTGCATCAGCACCCGACCGGGACGGTCCTGGCGGCCACTGCGGCCGGCCACCTGCAGCAGCAGCTGGGCGGCCTGCTCCGGACCCCGGAAGTCGGCGCTCAGGAAACCGGCGTCCATGTTGGTGATTACCGCCAGGCTGAGGCGCGGGAAATGGTGGCCCTTGGCGAGCATCTGCGTGCCCACCAGCACCGCCGGCTCGCCTTTTTGTATCTGCGCCAGCTTGGCGTCCAGGCTGCCCTTGCGGCGGGTGGTGTCGCGGTCGATGCGTACCACCGGCGCGCTGCCTTTGACCTGCTCGCACTCCTTTTCCAGCAGCGCTTCCAGTTTTTCCGTGCCGGCGCCGGCATCGGTGAGGTTGGTGGAGCCGCAATCGCCGCAGCGCCGGGGCACCCGGTGCTGGTGACCGCAGTGGTGGCAGCGCAGCTGCTGTTCGCTGCGGTGCCAGGTCATCAGGCTGTCGCAGCGCGGGCATTCGTCTTGCCAGCCACAGTCCCGGCACAGGATTACCGGGGCGAAGCCGCGCCGGTTGAGGAACACCAGCGCTTGCTCGCCGCGCGCCAGGGTGTCGCGGATCGCCGTCAGGGCGGCGGGCAACAGCGGCCGGTCCGGGGTGGTGTCGCGGGCGTCGAGCAGTTCGATGGGCGGTGCGCCGGCGTCCCCGGCCCGGCGCGTCAGGCGCAGCCAGTGGTAGCGCCCGGTGCGCGCCAGATGCAGGGTTTCCAGGGCCGGGGTGGCGCTGCCGTGCACCACCGGCACCGCCAGTTGCTGGGCACGCCAGGTGGCCAGGTCACGGGCGTGGTAGCGGAAGCCGTCCTGTTGTTTGAGCGAGGCGTCGTGGGTTTCGTCGACGATGATCAATCCGGGGCGGGCGAGCGGCGTGAACACCGCCGAGCGGGTGCCGATGATGATGCGCGCCCGCCCGTCCCGCGCCGCCACCCAGGCATCCAGACGCTCCCGGTCGGTGAGGCCGGAGTGCAGCACGGTCACCGGCACCGCGAAGCGCTGCCGGAAGCGGCGCAGGGTCTGGGGTGTGAGGCCGATCTCGGGCACCAGCATCAGCACCTGTTTACCGGCGGCCAGCACCGGCGCCATGGCCTGCAGGTAGACCTCGGTCTTGCCGCTGCCGGTGACCCCGTCGAGCAAGAACGGCTGAAAGCCTTCCGCGTCGACGATGGCGTGGATGGCGGCGCGCTGCTCCGGGTTGGCGGCCAGCGCCGGCTCGGCGAGCACCTCGGCGGGGGTGCCGGCGGCCTCCGGTTGCAGCTCCACCCGCTCCACCCAGGCCTTGTCGCGCAGGGCCTGAAGGGCCGGCCTGGAGACCGACAACGCTTCCAGCATCGCCGGGGTGAGCCCGTCCGGGTGTTCCTTTAATACGGTGAGAGCCTGCCGTTGGCGGGGGGCACGGCCGAGGCGGTCGTCGCTGACGTGGCGGCCCCGGTCGGTGAGCCGCCAGCGCACCTCGCCTCCAGCCTGCGCCGGCTGGCCCTGACGCAGCAGGGTGGGCAGCACGAACCCCAGCACCTCGCCGAGCGGGTGGTGGTAGTAGCGCGCGGCGCGCTCGCACAGGGTGTAGAGCGCCGCGTCGATGACCGGGTCCGGGTCGAGGATGCGCTGCACGTTCTTGAGTTTGGCGAACTGGCTGGGCCGGTGGTCGTGGACCAGCCCCACCAGGGTGCGGCGGCCGAACGGCACCTGCACGCGGGCGCCGCGGGGAGGCGTCGGCGACCCCGCCGGCAGGCGGTAGTCGAAGCATCCCGGCAGGGGCACCGGCAGGGCGACCTGTATGACGGACTCAGAAGGCACGGAAGGTTCCGGTTTATCTCTTGCGCATCG
>Ga0310342_100000136_pt1 | contig 35850 bp, 30 predicted proteins | sample S15DNA20500_MG_FD_206155 | JGI IMG/M metagenome (GOLD analysis project Ga0310342, IMG submission 206155) | Marine microbial communities from station ALOHA, North Pacific Subtropical Gyre - S1503-DNA-20-500_MG | ecosystem: Environmental > Aquatic > Marine > Oceanic | place: Pacific Ocean: North... | reverse complement strand
CGGGGAAACATGGGATGCGGAACAATACGAAAAGGACCTTTGCGAATGGACGGCAGAGACAATGACGGCCGACGATGGCTAAGGCGAATTATACCAATTGGTTTCGTCTTAACTATCACCATATTGTTCTGGGTAATGCGTGTACCAATTCTGACTGGGGTCGGAAAATCCTTGAATGTGGGCACCCTCCCACAAAAGTCCGATTACGTTTTCGTTTTGCTTGGCAATAGTGAAACACGACCTTTTATCGCGGCCGCTCTTTACAAATGTGGATTGGCCAAGCAAGTCCTTGTCGCCCAACTCCAACCTATTTATCATCTCAATTTTCAGCAACCCGAAGATATCGTGACAACCGATGCGTTGGTTGCTCAGGACGTCTTGCGAAATGATATCATTTCTTTGGAGCATCGTTGTGCGTCCACCATCGACGAAGTTATTGCTCTGTCAAAATTCCTCAAATCACATCCCGGCGCAAGTGTGACAATCGTTACCAGTGATTTCCATACGCGTCGAACTCGCTGGACAACACAACAAGTCCTAAAAGAAGCCGCTGAAAGTTGTAGTTTTGTCGCTGCGCCTGTGGACGGCATCACCGCAGACAATTGGTGGCAATCCGAAGAAGGATTTGTTCTCTACGTTACAGAAGGTCTGAAACTATTTGCCTACTTCGTTCAATATGGTGGAAGCTCTCGTTTCTTGATACCGGCGATCACCATAGTTTTGTTCTCGGCTTGGTTGACAAGCAAATATTGGCGATCGAGAACGCCTGCTTCCGGTTAAAACGATTTTTCTTATTGTCGTTGCAGCAGGCACTCCTGTTCGATCCTGCTACATTGAAATTCCGCTGGCCGAAATCTTTATTTTTTTAAACATCCACCCAATTAATTGCAATTTATGTAAATGCTTGGTAACGTAGTATTGGTGGTCACACTGAAGTTCGAGTGACAATTTGATCATTCTTTGAACATCTAAACCATGGATAGCAAATGAGCTCCGAATGACCGGTCATCCTATTGAAAAGGCATGATAATGATGGGCAGATTCTTGCGCAATGCGCCGCTGCAACTTTTCTTACAGATTCTCATCACCGTCAATCTGATCAGCCCATGTCAGGCTGTATTTCCGCCCGACGCAACCGATCAGGCAGCAGCAGGGTATACCGATTTGTTGAATCGACTCAATCCAAATCCTCCACCCACCGGCGCTGGAATTTTTGTGACTCAAGTGGAGGCAGCCGTGAATGGGAATTCGTTCATCGACACTTCACTTGTCACGGGAGAATTCAATGGTAAGACGATCATCGGCCTACCTGGTAATTCGGGCATCAGTAATCATGCCAACAAGGTCGGACGCAGCCTCTATGGAAATTTGTCATTTGCTCCGGGAATCTCAAATATCCATATCTACGATGCCGATCTTTGGCTGGACCATGGTTTTCTGAACTTCGACAACAACGCGCTGCCACCGGCTGTCGAAACTCGAGACATCCAAAATCACAGCTGGGTGGGTTCGTATGACAATACTGCTGATGACAACGAGGCACTGCAACGTCTTGATATGGCAATCGAACGGGATGGATTTTTAGCCATCGTCGGGGTTGATAATGGATCCGCTACGCCATTGCCTAACCTATTATCAAATGCTTACAACACCATCTCGGTGGGACTCTCCAGTGGCAATAGCTCGTCGGGGAAGACAACTGTCGGACTCGATGGATCTGGACGTATCAAACCCGATCTCGTCACACCTCAATCAGGTGTCGGTGATTACAGCAGTTTTGCAACTCCTTGGGTAAGTGCTACTTCCGCCCTATTGCTCGAAGCGAACTTTGGTAACCTTGATGCCCAGCAACCAGAATCAGTGAAGGCCGCGATTTTAGCTGGTGCCACCAAAACGGAATTTCCATCCTGGTCACGCAGCCCTACGCAACCTATCGATCTCACCTATGGTGCGGGTGAGCTTAATATTGATAACGCACACCGAATTCTTACATCATTACAACAAGAGGCCAGTTCTTTTTCTGTCGTCAATCCAACTGGATGGGACTATGACAACATCTCACCATCGGCAGATTTTTCCTATTTCTTTGACGTGCCTGCGGGTTCGACCGCCGATCTGTCCGCACTGGTAACCTGGAATCGCGACGTTGCCTTCAACTCGGGTGTCCTGACTCCAGAAATCGCTGATATCAATCTTAATTTCAGCAGCTCCATTGGATTCACGCCACAACAATTGATTGATCAAAGTATTTCAGGAGTGGATAACATTGAACACATCTATCAAACTGGATTGCCTGAAGGCAGATACGTATTGGAACTGTCGGCAGATTCCTGGACTGATTTCGCAATCGCCTGGGACGCTCGTTTGATTTCGGCGATACCCGAACCTGGCTCCCTGCTGTTACTACTTGCCGGCTGGATTTTTCTGGCGATTTTTGGATATCGGCAACGTTGAACTCAATTTACAATCTCACTGTCCAGTGAGATTTCCATCTCGTGATGCCGTTTTCCAATCAACACTTAACCTGATTGCCGGGCGGTTTTTCCAGCCTCCGTTAATGGGATCGCTTCAACAAAACGAATGAGCCGCGGCTGCTGATGAGGCTGAAAACTTTTGGCGCACACCTGGTGGATTGTTTGACGCACAACGGTCTCATCAGCCCCTTGAACCAAAACGACATCACAGGCGACAATCTGACCTGCCAAAGACGACGTTTGGCCATAGACACGGACGTCTGCAATCTGCTTGAGGGCCCGCAAAACTTCTTCAACTTCACCTGGTGCCACTTTGTTGCCACCCACGTTAATTAGGTCTGAATCTCGACCGACGAAATACACGCGGTCTCCACGAACTTCGACCAAGTCACCGGTGGCTCGCCATGGATCGTCTAAATCCAGCGACATCATGTCCACATTCATGGTTGGATCATACTGCTCCATGCTGTACACCGGGCGCACCCATAGTTGACCCTTGTCAACTTTCAGCGCAATGCCATCTCGTGATACTTCCTTGAGATAATTTACCGGAAAGCCGGCCTGTCGATCACTAACAGAAAAACACCTCCCCAACTCCGTTGTAGCGTAGATATGAGTAATTCTCGCATTAGGATAGAGTCCAGCCAGAAGATCGAGAATCTTCTGGTCAACGATCTCTCCCCCAAGCGTCACACGATTTACCGGTGCTGTTTCAAGCTGTTGCTGATCACCAAACATGGCGAGCCGTCGCCAATAGGACGGGGTTGCTGACACAGCATTCACCGAGTGGAGAACCATCATTTGTATCACTTCATCGGGAGCCTCAATTGTGCGTGGGACAACAAGGGTTCCCTGGTTGACAAGACACTGTGCCATCACTTGGATCCCTGCATAAAGATGTGGCCGATAGGTGAGGAGCCAGTTGGCCGCAAGATCTTTTGAATCCGGGCGTACTGGGCCCAAGAGTGCCTTCCAGGTATAACGTGCCGCTTTAGGAGTTCCCGTGGTTCCCGACGTCAGAATCACAACCCGACTTTGCGAATCTTCCGGTTCGAAATCCGTTGTCTGATGAACATCCAAATCCCGGGGGTCTGCCGCAGATGGTACAACCAAGGCACGAAAGCTTCGTAGTTTGGCCATCTCCAGCATTGCTTCGTGGGATAACTGCGGATCGATTAAATAGACTTGGCAACAAAGATCGTCCAATGCGGCTAGCGCTGCCAAACAGGACGCGGACGGATACATCACCAAACCGACACGGCACCCCTGAAGTCCTTGAAGGTCGGTAAACAGTCGGTCAGAGATCTGGACCAAATCAGGCCAGAGAATTTTATCACCGGCAACAACCAGCGCGAGACCATCGGAGGGGTAGGTTCCCCGGCGAATCAAATGGCCAAACATCGAATTTGTCCGGCAGAGTGGTTATAAAGCTTGCCGCGGAAGTTTTCGCGGATACGGTGGTGCTTCGGAAGTTGGTAATTCCAATTGATTCGACTCTGCCCACATCTGGCGTTCTTCTTCATTTGCATAATATCGAAGCCAGCTTTCCGGATCTTTACCGGCATCCAAACAATCCCAATGCAGGTAGTTCTTGGGTAAATCAACCTTCTTTTCTGGAGAAGGCAGAATGTCCCGAAAAATCAAACAATACAACTGGCGATCTGAGAGGTGTTCGGTGAAGTCCAACAGAATACGACGTTCATACAACTTGTTGATCGTATCTTGTAGAATCTCCGCCAGCTGAACATCATCGATCGAATCAGGATGCGCAATTGATAGTTCCGGTTGAAACCATTGGCTGATTGGTAAAGCTGGTGCGCGTTCCCAGGCCAACATCGAGGCTAGGAACTCGTTCTCGCTTGGTGTTGACAACCGTTTCTCACACAACACGCTCAACGAATCATCCAAATAAGGCTCTAATTCGTCACGCAACTGTGCATTCAATAACAGTTGTTCAACTTCATCTGGTTCCGGACTCGTTGATCTAACCATCCACAAACACCCTTCGTATTAACCAAACCTATTTTCTTGAATTTGAATCCAATTGGACTTTTGAGCTTGTTAATCATTCACTGTATCAAGAGATTTCATTGTCGCAAGTGATTCACAACACGATTCCACCATACTTCTCACAGTATCATCGCAGGACCGTTACGACTGATCAGCTCAGCCCCGGCATATTTGGAACAACCGGCAGAGTCTTAAGAATTGGTGGAGGTTTCCTGGTGAACAACGATCATTCGTCCGCCAATCTCCGGCGACCAGGAAGGGTAATACTCTGCTTTTATCGAAGGCCGTTTTGCTGTTCAAACTTGGCAATTTTCTCAACTCGACGAGCATGGCGACCACCTTCAAAGGGAGTTGTCAGCCAAATTTCAACGATGCGTTCGCTCTGCACCTGTTCCTGCTCAGAAGCCGAAAGACAAAGAACATTGACGTCATTGTGCTGGCGACATAATTCCGCCGTATTGTCATCCCGACACACGGCAGCCCGCACATTGGGAAATTTATTGGCCGTAATGGCCATCCCAACCCCGCTACCGCATATGAGAATTCCACGGTCCATTTGGGAAGAACTGATTCGACGGGCAACGTCGGCAGCGATATCGGGATAGTCAACCGCGTCACCAGCCTGGGCTCCAACATCTTCCACCTGATGACCCAGTTGTTGGATCAGCTCAAACAAACGTCGCTTTGTGTCTACACCCCGGTGATCATTTCCGATTGCAATCTTCATCGTATGCTGACCTGTACTTTTAAGTCCTGGTACTAGGTAGGGTGAATGATCCTACTGATCAACTTATCAAGATCCAATTCTGCAGCCCGAACCTCAATTTCCGTATTAAGGTGATCAGCACAGTGCTGATAAACACTCAGTGACCCACCAATCGGGTCCGGTACATCGCTTTCATCCTGACATAACAATTGGGTCCTCTCAGATGCACTTGGCCACTGAGAAATTATGGCGTCCCGGTGAGAACAAGTCATCGTGAAAATCATGTCAGCATGACGTACAAGTCGTTCCGAGAGCGGCTGACTTTCATGAGAACATAAATCGAGACTCATTTTTCCCATTACCTCGACAGCTTCACCGCTGGGACGTCCACCCGCCATCGCTGCAATTCCAGCTGAAAAAACATTAATGCCACGGTCCTGTAATTCCTCAATTCCACACCCCAAACGTGCTGCGATATGCTTTCGCATCAGTAATTCGGCCATGGGGCTACGACACGTATTTCCAGTGCAGACAAAAAGAATCAATAAACTGGACAACCGCTGTAATGTTGCTTCCGAAACAACACCCTCACGAAGCATTTCAAGCTCTCCATCGTCAATCCTCACCACTGAAGAGGGTTGACCAAATTTGCTCCGCCCATCATCAAAAATGAAAGGGATCTCTTCTCCCAGCGCATCCATTACCTGTTGAGCCGTAATGGCATCCGGTTGTCCACTAAGATTCGCGCTGGACAGAACAATGGGGCCGGCCAACAAACGCAATACGTCAAGAATCAGTGGGTGAGCCGGCACACGCAGTCCAACAGTACCGTTAGGAGCGATCGCTTCACGCACATTGGCTGGTAATTGTTGAATCAGGCTATGGGGATGGTCGGCGGGCGCAACCAATGTGATCGGCCCAGGCCAGCAGCGGCGTGCCAGGCGTCGACCAAGCGAAGAAATTCCAGGAACATAGTCATAGGCTTCATCAGCGCTTTTGATAGCAAGCGTGAGCGGCTGATTTTTCGGCCGTTTTTTCGCCTCTAAAAGTCGTTCAACAGCAGCCTCATTACGTGCACTGGCAGCGATTCCATAGACCGTTTCTGTTGGAAACGCCACGATTTTCCCTTCAACCAGGGCCTGAACTGCACGGTGGACCACATCGCGGGGGTCCTCCGCACTTCGGACGTCAATGACAACCGGTGGCATGAAAGTTCGTTTGCCGTTGGAGGGGGGAAACTGTTAAAACAGACGGGAAATGAACGACCGCAAATAACCAGTTGTTATAACGGCTGTTACGCAAATCGGTCAACCACCATTGGTGTCCCAAGATGTTCCATTCACCCGACCTGCCTATCTCGCGACGAAAGCTGATTCAGCACTCGGCGGGACTTGGGTTGATGGCAATCCATTCCGGCTGTCTTACTCAAACTCCCACATCATCACGATTAGAAATGGTCTGGGGCCGGCGGGGAATCGGACGGGGCCGTTTTCAAAAACCCCGAGCAATTACCATCGATGATAAAAATCAGGTTTACGTCGTTGACATGACGGCCAGGATCCAAGTTTTCGACTGTGATGGCAAATTTCTACGAAGTTGGCAAACCCCTGAATTTAAGCATGGAAAACCTTGTGGTCTTTCTGTCGACAATCAAGGCAATCTATTGGTTGCCGACACACATTACTTTCGCATGCTGGTCTATCGCCCGGATGGAACTCTGTTAACCGAACGGACCATTGGTGGAACATGCGGGCCGGGTCCAGGCCAATTCGGCTTCGTCACCGACGTGGTCCAGGATTCCAACGGCAACTACTATATTTCTGAATACGGAGAATACGACCGTATTCAGAAATTCAATGCGGATGGGGAATTCCTTTTCCAATGGGGGGGACATGGCTGGAAACCTGGTCAATTCGTGAGGCCACAGTCCATTGCCGTTGATCAAGAAGATAGAATCTGGGTAGCAGATGCCTGCAATCACCGCCTTCAACTGTTTGACGCACGTGGCAATAAAGCCAATCTTTTACACATCTGGGGAAAGGAAGGGTCCAAACTCGGTGAATTCAAATATCCCTACGGTATTCATTTCGATGGTGGACAGTACCTTTACGTCAGCGAATTTGGAAATCATCGTGTGCAGAAATTAACGATTAACGGCCAAAGTATTGCCTGTTGGGGCACCCACGGCCGTGGCCCAGGTGAACTCCATGGGCCTTGGGCGCTCGCAAGTGATCAGTCAGGAAAAATTCACGTTTTAGATACTTACAATCACCGAGTTCAAAGAATTATTTTCTGACGAACAACACAATCAACATTGATTCCGTTGGCAACGCAACAATTTCATCAAGTTCAAGTTTTTCTCCTTGCAAGCTACAAAGTAACCAAGGGGCATTAAAAGCATAAAACTCTAATGAAGAGAGGGTTTTTAATAAGTTTAAAGTGGAAAGTTCAGCTGAAAAAAACTCTCAATGTTACCCAAGAGTACAGGAAACTAACCTGACCGTGATTGAACGATGCTAGAGATTGGCTTGGATAGCCCGTGGTATTTATTCCTATTGCTGGTCATTCCAGTGATCTGGATTTTCAGTTTGCAGAGCCTGGCCGGCTGGGGACGATTTCGTCGCCTCGTGGCGCTCTCCTTACGTAGTTTCGTCATCATTCTCGTGATATTGGCACTGGCCGAGGCTCAATGGAAACAGACCAGTGACCGGATAACCGTCTTATTTTTGCTTGACCAGTCGTTGAGCATTCCAGAAAACCAACGCCAGGCGATGCTGAAGTATGTCGCCGGTGAAGTCCAGAAACACCGTAACATTACTCGCCGTGATCGTGCCGGTGTCATTGTTTTCGGCCGTGAAGCAGCCATTGAAGTTCCCCCGTTTGACGATCAGATTCAGGTACACAATGTGGAAAGCCTGCTCGAAGTCCGGCAGGATGCTACTGACCTCTCAGCTGCCCTGCAACTTGCTCAGGCCACCTTCCCAGAAGATGCTGCCAAACGAATCGTGATTGTCACTGACGGCAATGAAAACCTTGGTAATGCCAGTGAAGTTGCCGGAATCATGGCACAAAATGGCGTCAGTATTTACGTGATTCCTGTCACGGTCCATCGGCAAGCTGAGGTGGCCGTAGAAAAGGTGGCAATCCCAACAGAGGTAGACAAGAGCCAGCCTTTCGATGTTCGGATCGTGTTAAACAACCTGACACAGGCCGCAGCGGAAGATTCCAAAGAAGTTTCTGGAAAAATACAGCTCATCCGCCGCACGGGCCGTCAATCCAATACGATTGAACAACCGATTGTCCTAGCCCCGGGAAAACAGGTCTTCAAGTTAACTCAGATAATTGACAAATCAGATTTCTACACCTACGAAGCTCACTTCATACCTGATCCGTCCTCCGACGATTTCTTGCCTCAGAATAATCAAGCAACTGCGTTCACACATGTTCAAGGTCAGGGGCACATCCTGTTAATCGAAGATTGGGAGCATCCGGGTGAGTTTGACTTTTTGGTTAGTCGACTTAAAGCGATGAACCTGGAAGTAACCGTGCAAAAAAGTAACGAATTATTTACAAGTCTAGCGGAATTACAGCGGTATGACACGGTGGTGATGGCAAACGTTCCTCGTTCCAACTCGCCCACTGGTGGCTTCAGTGACACACAGATTGAGATGCTGGTCAGTAATGTGCAACGCATGGGATGTGGATTGGTAATGCTAGGAGGACCCAGGAGTTTTGGTGCAGGCGGCTGGACCAACACCCGACTAGAAGAAGCTTTGCCAGTCGATTTCCAAATCAAGAATTCAAAAGTGGTACCCGCCGGTGCCTTGGTGATGACCATGCACGCCTCGGAAATGAACAAGGGAAACCATTGGCAGAAAGTCATTGCCAGAGAAGCATTGAACACCCTCGGCCCGCAGGACTACTGCGGAGTCGTGCATTGGGCCGCGGGCACAGACAAGTGGCTCTGGAATCCGCCCAATGGACTGTCACAGGTCGCCGGTCAACGCAAATCGTTGTTAGCGCGACTGGACCGAATGAGACCGGGAGATATGCCGGAATTCGATCCCTCAATGAAAATGGCTGCTGCCGCGTTCGCACGTCTGCCTGATGAAACCGTACGTCATATGATCATCATCAGTGATGGCGACCCCTCAAAGCCACGCCCCAACACAATTGCTGAATTAAAGCGGCTCAAAGTTCGAGTCACCACGGTGGCTGTGGGCACACACGGGGAACCGGGTAGCAGTCTCTTACAAAACATCGCGAACCAAACCAATGGCAATTACTATGTTGTTACCAACCCCAAAACACTGCCGCGAATTTACCAGGTAGAAGCACGCCGGGTTGCCAGACCGCTGGTAAAGGAGGTCACTGTTGAACCTCGTATCGTTCATCCTCACGAAATGCTCAATGGAATCAATGAACCCCTGCCACCGATTACCGGTTTCGTGGTAACAACGGTTAAAGAAAACCCCTTGGTTGAGGTATCGATGATTTCGCCCGTTCCATCTGGCAGGCGAAATTCAACCATCTTGGCAAGCTGGACATACGACCTTGGACGCACCGTAGCCTTTACGACAGACGCCGGTCAGCGCTGGGCCAACGCGTGGACAACATGGGAACAATATGACAAGCTCTTCAGCCAAATGATCCGTTGGTCCATGCGTCCCACCGGGAATTTGGGTAAATTCACAATTGCTACCGATGTACGAGATGACAATCTTCATGTTGTTCTGACCGCCTTGGACGAGAATGATGAATTCCTCAATTTCTTGAACATTTCAACATCCGTCCTTGATCCTCATATGAAATCGACCGCCATCTCGATCCGTCAAACAGCGCCCGGTCGCTACGAAGGGGAATTCCAGGCAACATTAGCTGGCAATTATTTTTTGACCGTGCTTCCGGGTCCAGGGCGCGCACCAATACGAACTGGAGTCAACATTCCCTATTCGCGAGAATTTACCGATCAAGAATCTAACGAGGCCCTTTTAAAAAATCTCGCGGCACTCACCCCTGCAGCGGGACAACCGGGAAAGCTGATTCGCGGCAAATTGGTTAGCAAAGAAATGCATGATTTACTCAGCGTGGACACTTTTGATCATAATTTGCCAAAAGCTGTTACCCGATCTGCTATCTGGCCGACACTCATGGTTTTGGCAACGTGCATTTTTGTTTTGGATGTGTTCACACGGCGAGTTCATGTTCACCTGGCATGGATTGCCCCGCTGTTAGCCACCACTCAAAATTGGTTACTCAGGCGCCCACCTGAAACAGGGTCCGATTCCCGCATCGAACGGCTCCGCAGTCGTAAACAAGCGATTCATGAACAGTTGGACCAAAAACGGACAACCGTACGATACGACGGTGCAACCGAAACAGGTCAAACGATGGATGTGCTCCAAGAAGGCTCTAGCCATGAACCTTCGATTCCACATCCAACCTCTCCTGCCCCCCCCCCGACAGAACCTGTCGACGAAGAGGACAACAACGAGTACACATCACGATTGCTAAAAGCCAAAAAGGATGTCTGGAAAAAGAAAACCTAGGCTCGAAAAGGAGCACTCATGAGCGTTGGCGAAAACATGCAAAAACAAGCCGAGAGGTTTCGTAATCGTTACACTGCCGTGCGAGATCAAATTGGCCGCGTTATCGTCGGCCATGACGAAATCGTCCACGGGGTGCTGACCTGTTTGTTTGTTGGAGGTCATGTTCTCTTGGAAGGCGTTCCGGGATTGGGAAAAACATTGCTTGTAAAAACACTCTCGCAAGTTCTCGATCTTGATTTCAATCGCATTCAATTCACCCCAGACCTAATGCCGGCGGACATTCTAGGAACCAACATGGTGATGGAAACGGATGGCGGCAAACGTGTATTCGAATTTCACAAAGGCCCTCTGTTCACACAGATTTGTCTGGCTGACGAGATCAATCGCGCAACTCCCAAAACACAATCTGCCTTACTTGAAACAATGCAGGAAGGAACGATTACTGTAGCCGGTACTCAACACAACATGATCCGGCCTTTTTTTGTCATGGCAACACAAAACCCGATTGAACAGGAAGGCACCTATCCGTTACCCGAGGCCCAATTGGATCGCTTTTTTTTCAAGCTTACGGTGGGATATTCTAAACGCGAGGATTTGGCCACGATTGTCAGCCGTACAACACGAAGTGCGGTCATTGAACCTGAAAAGGTTATGGACGGAAGCGAAATTCTTCAATGGCAACAGCTCATTCGGGAAGTCGTACTGGCCGATCATCTGCAAGACTATGCAGTACGGCTGACATTAGCCACTCATCCTGACGGCCCGTTCGCTGCAAAGGTCACTAACCAGTATCTACGCTGGGGAAGTAGTCCCCGCGGAGCTCAATCGCTGGCGCTTGCCGCAAAAGTACGCGCCTTGCTTGAAGGACGATATAACGTCAGCTTCGAAGACATCAAACAAGTCTTCCTGCCATCGATGAGGCACCGAGTTATTCTCAATTTTGAAGCGCAAGCCGAGGAAATTGAGCCGGATCAAATTTTATTAGAGATTCTTCGTGAAACACCTGAAAAGGCAAGTGATTCACCAACCTAAACACAGCCTCTCATAGAATCACGACGGGTCATGGACGACCACTGAAAAAGTAAACTCTATCCGCGAATTACAATCCTCAGTGCTGAACTTTCAATGAAGAACGACTCCCCACTTTTGCCACCGGAATCATTGGCCCATCTGGAACGGCTTGAACTGGTGACTCGCAAGATCTTTCGGGGACGCATGAAAGGTGAGCGGCGCAGTCGGCGCAAGGGCCAAAGCGTTGAATTCGCCGATTTTCGCAATTACGTTCCGGGAGATGATTTGCGCTTCATTGATTGGAACCTCTATGCCCGTTTAGAAAAACTATTCCTCAAGGTATTTCTTGAAGAAGAAGACCTTCACTTTTATGCGTTGATCGATGCGAGCCGTTCGATGGAGTTTGGCCAGCCCAATAAACTGCATTTTGCCAAGCAATTGAGTGCTGCACTGGGATTTGTTGGGCTCTGTCGAGCTGACCGTGTACGGATCGAAACTCTTGGTCAATCGAAACGCGAACCGAGCCCTATTTTTAGAGGCCGTCATAACCTTTGGAATTTAGTCAAGTATTTGGACGGTATCGAAATCCAAGATTCGCCGCCTTTGACCGAGGGTGTTCGCGACTTCTGTCTCCGCAATTCTTCCCGCGGAATTCTGGTGCTGATCAGTGATCTGATGGACAAGCAAGGGTATCAATCAGCCCTCCGCTATCTGCTGGCCCAAGACTTCGATGTCTATGTCGTCCAAGTACTTTCTCCGGAAGAAATCGACCCCGGTGTAACGGGAGATTTGAAGTTGATTGACTGTGAAGACGCCGACGAGGCAGAAATCACCGTCAGCCGTCCCCTGCTGAATCACTACAAACAAAACCTCACAGACTTTGTCAACGAGGCCCGCAATTATTGCTCTCGACGTGGAATCCACTACGTGTTGACGAACACCAACATTTCTGTCGAACATTTTATCTCGAGTTACCTACGACAACGCGGATTAGTACGTTGAGCTATTTCACGAACATGCTTTCCTGGTGGCAGTGGTTGATCCTGGGGGCAGTTCCTCCGTTGATCATCGCACTGTACTTCCTTAAGTTAAAACGAATACCCTTAGAGGTACCCAGCACGTATCTATGGCATCGTGCAATCGAAGATCTTCATGTCAATAGTCTTTGGCAACGGCTGCGTACGAGCCTCTTGTTGTTTCTTCAACTGCTATTGGTCATGCTGATCGCATTGGCCCTGTTGAGACCGGGTTGGCAGGGCGGCACTTTAGCAGGAAACCGTTTTATCTTTTTGCTCGATACTTCGGCCAGTATGAGTGCCAATGATGTGAACGAAACCCGTTTAGAGGAGGCAAAACGGCAAGTTGAAACGTTGATCGACGAAATGAAATCAGGAGATGTTGGCATGATCATTAGTTTTTCGGACGTTCCGATTGTCGAACAGCAATTCACCGACAATCGGCGTCTGCTCCATAACCGGCTGGCCAACATCCTCATCACCCATCATGTCAGTGATATTGATGGCGCGTTACGAGTTGCTGCCGGGCTTGCCAATCCTGAACGCAGTGGCAATCGGGATGACAACGACATAGCAGTCGCTGATCCAATGCCCGCCGTCATGTATATTTTGAGTGATGGAAAAATGATACGTCACACTAATTTCGCCTTGGGCAATCTTGAACCTGAATACATTCCCATCGGAAACCGGTCGGTTACCAATCTTGCCATCGCTGCGTTCAGTTTCGATCAGAACCCTGAGACCTCCGACTACTTGCAAGCATTTGCACGTGTGGAACACCACCAGAGACCAGATGACGAGGATCCACTTGATTCGGAACTTCAAGTCGATGTCAATCTCTATCTGGACGATGAATTGACCGATGCTGCTACGGTTGTTGTTCCGAAAGGTGGTGAATCCTCGTTGGATTTTGAACTGCCTAATATCGAGAACGGAACGTTACGATTGGAGATGGACGTCAATGACGAACTAGCCGTCGATAACACAGCGTTTGCATGCATCCAACCCGTCCGATCCGGAAAAGTATTGCTGGTAACACCCGGTTGCGATGCCTTGGAAATGGTATTGTCAACGGAGGAAGCAGAAAAACTGGCTGAACTGACACTTCTTGAGCCGACAGATCTTGCACAGGAAATCTATCAAAAACGTGCCAGCACGGGTTTCTATGATTTAATCATTTATGACCAATGCTCACCTCGCGAAATGCCCCAGGCCAATACCTTGTTCATTGGCGAATTACCTCCTGATGGACGTTGGCAGGCAGACAATTCCGTGAGTACTCCACAGATCATCGATACAAATCAAGCCCATCCATTGATGTTGTTTGTCGACTTGAGTGATGTTCGATTTACGGAAGCACGTCCCCTCTCTCCACCTCCTGGTAGCACGATTCTGTTGGATGCGGATGCTGGCCCCATTGCCGCGATCGCTCCCCGGGATGGTTTTGAGGACGTCGTTCTGGGACTGTTCATCGTCAATACGAACTCTGCGGAAGTCCACACCGATTGGCCACTTCGCTACAGTTTTCCGGTGTTCATGAACAATCTGATGAACCAATTGGGGACAAGAAACCGATGGCAACACCACTCGAAAATTCAACCCGGTGACACGGTCACGCTCCGTACGGAGAACAACGAGACGAATATCAAAGTCATTTCCCCTGCGGGAGTAACCACCAATGTAGCTCGCAGCAGCTTGGGAGTTTTTTCCTTTGCCGGCACTCATGAGGTTGGGGTTTACGAAGTACGCGGTGTCAATTCAAACCATCGGCTATTGAGATTCCCGGTCAATCTTTTTAATCGTGTTGAAAGCAACATCCTTCCCGCTGACCAATTTGAAATCGGATATTCGACGGTTCGTGGTAACCGTGTATTACGAGTGAGTCGCTACGAAACCTGGAAATATCTACTCTTCGCAGTGCTGGCATTGCTCTTACTGGAATGGTACGTCTTTAACCGTCGCGTTTACTTTTGAACAAAGCTTCTGGTTAAGCAGCAAAGCTACGAAGTTCGGCACGACGGTACCGCCAGCAGACCGATATCCATTGGCCAAATCGTTTGCCCCGGTGGTTCGTGTGAGATTCACTTTCAGTTCTAAGTTTCCAATGGTCGAGCGGATATTCGTAAAACACCGATTGAGGCAACCGATTCTCCACATGACTTGCGATTTGAGCCAAACGACCTAGCAACTCAATTTCCCAAAGTTGCTCACTTTCGAATGGTTTTTCGAAAGCAAGCTCGATCGACGGGGATGCGCGAAACAGCCTCGCAGGACAGGCAGTGTCGCGCAGACTGAGTCCTAGTACGGCTGAAACTAAAGAATTTCTAACTCCTTGCCAGATACGCCGCCGACATGATTGATAAGGTCGCCCTGCCAAGGGAAGGCGAAAACCCAAAACGGCTTCAAGGATCGGTTGCTGGTCCAATACAGTGGCAAACTTTTCAATGTATTGAGGGGGTACCAAAAATTCCGCCTCCCAAACCGCGACGTAATCGGGATTGGACCGTATGGCTCGTTGAAAACCCAGTCGTACTGCCTCGGCGGGCCCCTGATCCTTGCTTAACTTAAGAACGTCGACTGAATTACCATAAGTCCGTCGGAGAAGTTTCAAGACATGGGCCGACTGGCCACGACTCCCGCAGTCGACCAACAACAAATGGCTCTCCCGACCAACTGCCAAAGCACGGTATGGATCGAAACCGAGTTGGCGTACGTCGCTGGTAATTGGTACGACGATGACCACCCTTGACATGTTTCGCTTCCCCCTTAGCGGCCCGCCAAGCTATCAACTTTCGTCGTACAATGGGCATGCGAATGCCCCATGCTTCGACTTGACGAGTTTGTCAGCCCGGGTCCTCGAGAGCTGGACGCCTGATAACCAACCTATTGGTAATCAGCCAACCTTTGAACCGTCAAGAAGGTCGACGACTACTCAGGCTTATCGTCTGGCAAACTCGTACAAAGTGAGCAGATTTCGGCACGAACCGAGGACAGCGTTGATTGCACAGCCTGCTGAGCAGAACGAGAACAGCACAAATACCCCGTCAGCTTATCTCGGCAAGGGAGCCCCACGGTGATCATTACGGAGTATTGGTAACTCGTCATAAATGACGGACTTTGAATAACTAATGGCAAAATTAGTTATTCATGGCTCCATGCATTCAAAGGAGTTCCCACCATCTAAGTCCGTTAAGTCGAAGACCATTTGGGCGGTGGAAATCGTGAATGGGTATTCGCATTCGTCATTACAGCGCGGGCCCTCTGGCGTAGGTTCGAGCTGTCTGTTAACTTTTTAGAGGTGATGGTCTGACATTGGTTCTTTTTTATTCGTAAAAATATCGACATCTACGGACAATACGGTGATGAAACAGGCGATCCCTGGCGTTGTACCCAACGAAATGGCGGAAGTCACAGTGATGACAATTTGGCCTTCCATATCCGTGTATGCCTCCGGCCGATTTTTAGGGCGGCTTTACGAAAACAACGTCGGTACCTACATCTTTCGAATTGGTAATTTTCTGGCGCTGGCATCGATTCCACATGCGTTATTCCTCTACATTTGGAGAATCTTACCACCCCGGCTGTTTTATATTCTGCCGCTACCGGGAGCAGGTGTTCGCTATCTGCTTACCAACCGACGGCTCGTCGTCCAAAGAGGATTGAAGCCGGTCGACGAGAAATGGGTAGAATTGGACCGCTTCGACTCAATTGACATCCGTGTGCAACCGGGTCAAGCGTGGTTCAAATCGGGAGATCTGATCTTTAAGAATGGCAACGTAGAAACCTTCCGGCTCGAGGGGGTTTCTCGCCCCGAAGTTTTCCGGGAGACGTGCATTCAATCACACTTGGCTTACGTTGGAGTACAAGCTGCAAGACAACGAGAAGCGGCGCTGGCATGAGTGAAAACCTATCGCTCCTCTAATGGTCTTCGATTTCCTTCAACAGCAGCCGGATTCCCCGGGCTGCTACCTCAGATGACATCGTGGCATAGTCTTTATCAAGTGACAAAACCTGACTCGGTGCTAGTGGAAGATGGACAAAGGCGCTCTGAGTTTCAAGTTCTCGGACTTCGCCGATTCGCTGACTCCAATAGAGGGTCGCGTTACAGAGATAGGTTCCTGCGTGATAGGAGAGGCGTGCGGGGATTCCTGCTTGACGTAATTGTATCGCCCATTGATCTAAAGGGAGTGAACTGCGATAAGCAACGGGACCATCGGCATCAAGGGATGTGAAATTCTCCGACAACTGACCACTCTCACCGGCAACATTCAGCCCAATGGATTCCAGTTGCAGGCTGCTGGCTGCTGGTGACTGTCCCAGATGAAGGGCAACATCAAAGTTTTGTTCCAAATCCAACTCGAGTTGCTTTCGAAGAGATTTGAAATCTACTGAATACAATCGTGTCTTGACCTCCAAATTTTCGGAAATCAGCTTCGTCAATTCGACCATAGCCAGCCAGCTGGAATTGCTACTCCAAGGACCGTAGGACTTGAACGCTGTTAGCAAAACTGAGGTCATGAAATTTCTCAAACTGCCCAACGGCTGATGATCGGCCCTCTGGCCCAAATCGCTTCTGAAATCTCTAATTCGATTTCCTGAGTCAGCTTCCAGCCCATCGCGTCCGTATTTTCCTTGACTTGAAAGGCCCGCTTTGAGCCACAAAGGGCTGCCGTGATGCCAGGTTGGTGAATCGTCCAATTGAGAACCAGCTGGGCAACCGTTTTCCCAAGTTTCGCAGAAATCACCCTGAGTTGATCGACAAAGTCCTGGTTTTTATCCCACTCTTGGCCGTGAAACATCGGGGATTTTTGACGGCCGTCCTCTCGGGAAAAAATGTGGTCACGACGGAGTCGCCCGGCCAAAAGTCCTTTCATCAGTGGCCAGTAGACAACCACTGAAATCTGCTGCTGGCGACACCAAGGCAACAAATGTTGGTCAATTTCTCGTTGCAACCTATTGTATGCGGGCTGGCACACCTCGATGGGACAGACCGCTCGAAATTCTTCAATTTGCGAAATCGTGACATTGGACAATCCAACCGCTCGGACCAGGCCCTGTTGATGGAGTTCATAGAAAGCTCCTGCAGTTTCTGCCAGAGGCACCGTCCGGTCAGGAGCATGCAGAAACAGCAAGTCCACGTAATCCGTTTCCAGACGCCTAAGGCTCTCACGGCATTCTCGATGGATGGTCTCTGGACGACCGTCACAAACCCTTTGGCGACCTTCGTCCCAATGAAGTCCACTCTTGGTGGCAATGACGAACTCGTCGCGACGGTCACCTATAGCAGCAGCAATGAGACGCCCACTTTCACCATCGTAGCCGTACATATGGGCCGTATCAAAGAAATTAATTCCAGCATCCAAGGCAGCGCGAACTGTTAAAAGACTATCTTCCCGGTTCACATCAACACTTGTGATACCGGTGATCGGCCAGCATCCCAATGCAATCGGAGAAACGAAGATATCGGTCCGGCCAATCCTGCGCAACGAACCGGCTGGATTCATGGTGCTGGAAACGCGGGTGAACTGAACCCTTCGGCAGACGACGCTGGACGAACCAACGGAGTGAATCCCGTCGGACTGGGTGAACCGACCGACTGTCTACCAAATCCATGCCAATTTCCACTGCGAAGTTGGTGAAATTCACGGGGGCGCTGTTTTGCCACGCTACGACGCATCGCTTGCTTTTGTGACGTCGGGCTGAAACCCGAGACGACCAGTGCCTGACCCGGCAACGCTGTTTGCGGCGTCAGTGATCCCAAGGCAATTCCGGTACTAGGAATCCCACCCAATCCACTTGTCGGATTTCCCGTTCCGTATTGGTTGATATTCGAGGCATCTGGAGATGATCGTTGAGCCATACGTCCAGGCGGATTGGATTGGATCCCGGTGGTTGGCAAGGAAGCTCGGCCAGCCGATCCACCGAATTGCGGAAGAAACGAGTTGGGTTGTACGTACGGTTGGGGAGGAAGAAAAGGATTTTCTATTCCTGTCCGAAGTTGATGGGGCGCTAGCCGTTCACGTGCCGGTGTCTGATCGCTCGGCGGTTGTGAAACATCATTCAGTTCTTCATTGTCATTAATCTGATTGAGATTCGGCAGAGCCAAAGCTGACGACGGCAAAGGCTTTCCAAGCAAACCAGGATTTCCAGACGGAAGCAACCCTGATACGGGCAGCGACTTGTCGCTATCGGCTCCCAAACCAGTGAGACTGGGCACTCCCACATTCGACCAGGAAGTGTTTCCTACTGGGGTTGGCTTAAGCTCAACCTTGGGGTCTTTGGATTTCAGTCCGAACGGGTTCAAGACGGGCTGCTCGTCGGCCTCTTCAACCTCGTCGCGCGCATGGGAGTTCAGCCGTTTGACGAGCTCGAATTCTGTGGCTTGGGTGGTTTGAGGTAATTTGGCCCTTGTACTGTGCGAAGGAATCTCACTAGCCAAAGATGGTTGATAGGTTGCGTCATGTTGTCGAGCCTGATTCTTATCAGCCAAGTAATTGGCGTCATCGCGCAACTGACGGTAAACTTCCGCGCGGCGATGCAAAGCATCGAAATCTTCAGGATTGATCTCGATCGCTTTGGTAAAGGCAAGACGAGCTTCCTCTAGTTGGCCCTTCGCCAGATAAGCACGTCCCTTCAGTACCTGGGCCGTTCCATCTTTGGCATCTTGTTCCACCAATTGTGTGGCAAGCTGCACCGCCAAATCATAGTTTTCATTCAGGATCGCATTATTGACTTGTTGGTGAAGCGAAACCGACGGATTGTTAGCACATCCATAGAACAGCGGTAGAAAAAAAGTGAACAACAAAATCGATAAAACATGAAAATTTCGTGTTTCCATGATCGAATCCTCGATCCAGGTGGATGATCATTCTATAGGACAACCATGTCTGTCCTAAAAAGAAATTGTACGTTCCTAACGGAATCATACCTCAAAGGGCCGCTTTAGGAAAGATTTAGCTATTAAATACTCTGAAAAAGCAGGGCAGTCTAGGCAACGGCATCTCTGGAAATTTCACCCTTCCGTAAACTGGATGAAAAAAATGACCCCGACGGGACTCGAACCCGTGTTGCCGGCGTGAAAGGCCGGAGTCCTAGACCGCTAGACGACGGGGCCTGGCTGATGGGCGCCAAGACCCGGTGTATACTCGGCAGTGGCAGATTCCGTCAAGTCGAAATGCAACTCGGAGAATGCCTGAGAATCTTCAATTGGCGAAGCACCCGTTTAACCTGCAGATTCAATGAGAGGCAACATCGATGGGATCACATCTCGAAAGAGTCGATCCAAGAGGTACGAAAATCGTGAACACCAAATTCTAATCACCTGTGGCACCGGCAGTCGTATCCGGTCGACCGTTGGTGTCGGGATTGTCGTTTTCGCTATTTTGTTCCTCGCTCCGTTTGATCGCGTCGTAGACCTCGCGCCGGTGCACAGGAATCTCTTTAGGTGCCTCAACACCTAAGCGAACCTTGTCACCGCGAATCTCCACAACAACGATCGTAATGTCGTTGTTAATGACGATACTTTCGTTCTTTTTTCGAGATAGAACTAACATTTTCCATTCCTTTGTGTTACCGCCTGATGTCCTTGCTGGACATCCTCCACCTAGGAAGTTTTCACCCCTTTTTTCGCGCTTAAGTCACTCAATACTCACCGCCCATCGTCACTAAAACGACTGGCCGACTAAGTCTCCAGCGCCAAAACGTCAAGATGGGCGTATTAACTTCCTCTTTCCACTCTACGTGCTAACAAGCGGGAGTCAAGGAACATGTTTTAATGTTTGAGAAAAATGAATAAAAAAATATTCTCATTTTTCAACAAATCAGCTCCATCCCTAAACTAAACGCTCTCGGTAAAGCCTCAGCCATCGCGCCAGACGGAACACTCTCATTCGACGTAACAATATAATTTAAATCATCTTATGAATTTATTTCAGCAACTACTCCGCTTGCCGCCATCCGTTTGTAAGGATTTTTCGGACGTATATCCACAGTCAATTGACGCCCTACTTTCTATGGCTGAAAACCCCCTCTTCAGAACTATCAGCAAACCCTTCTTAAGGGTTGATTTCCTAGACGCAATAGGACACATCGCTGCAATCGGACCGCTAGACTCCATTTGGCGGTTATCTCGCTCAACCTGGATTTATCAACAGCAACACCCAACCTTGAATGTTGTTGCCATCGACCGGCTCACTGTCGATGGCCGATTTTCGTTCGCTGGTTCGCCGAACTTGGGACAACTTTCTCAATCAACGGACTTTGCAACCCACTTGGATGGCTGGAACGACGGTACCACACAATAGTTAGCTTTTTCAGACCCAAAACTGGCTCAGTCCAACAAGCAACATTCAAATGTTCGAAATGTTAAATGTCGTGAATGCTCGGTAGTCAAATGGTAGGGCTTTTATCGCTTGCAGCTAACGTTCGCCTGTCTATAATTCAAAGCAGAGAGGCAACCGATGGTGAAGCGGTCTCAGACAAAGCTTCGATGAGACGATCCACAGGCAAGTTGGGTCGACGTAATCGACTTATCGCTTACTGAACATTGTCACTCTTATTATTTTATCACTTTACAAATTCCACCTTGCTGTTTCGTAGAAAAGGAAGCAACCTAATGTTGCAGTGGTTTCAAAACATTTTCGTCGCCATTGTGACCGTGGCCAAGGGAATGGGCGTCACGCTCAAGTATTGGTTAATTTCCTATCGGCAGGACCGAGGAACATTCACAGAGAAGTCGGAATATCCAGAATTGCCAGCGGCCGTGGCTGCACGTTATCGAGGTTTTCATCGATTCGACTTGACCACTTGTATCGGCTGCGATCAGTGCGCTAAGGTATGTCCTGTTGATTGTATTTATATTGGCAAGGAGAGAATTGAAAGCGGTAAAGGTTTTAAGATTAATGGATTTGCGATCGATTATTCCAAATGCATGTTTTGTGCCTTGTGTGTTGAACCTTGTCCGGTGGATTGCATTTTCATGGGAGGAACCCTGGACCTGAGTTGTTACAGCCGTGACGGCTGTATCGTTGACTATTCAAGACTACCGCTGGACGTGGCATGGGGCCGTGCCAGTTTAAATCCCACCGCAGTGTCCGAGTCGAAAACCGTCTCGATTTCGGTACACGATGGTCCCAATCAATGACGCTGTGAGTAACGATTTGCAACCGGATTTTATTCAGCCGAGGCTCACACGATGCTACTTGACGAGTATCAACCCAAGCGAATTTTCACGATTAAAGAGGCCAATGCCACATTGCCTCTTGTGCGGGTGATCACCAGGGACTACGTCGAATTGTCAAGAGAATTGACCGAGCGTCGCCAACGGCTATCCCACTTGCTTGTAGGTCGTGAAATGGAACAAGGGAACCCTTACAGCGACGAGCTAGTGCAAATTGACGAGGAACTGAAAAAGGAAAAGAACCGCTTACAGGACTACCTTCAAGAGCTGCGTGATTTGGGAGTCGAGCCCAAGGGAGGACTAGAAGGCCTGGTCGATTTCCCTGCAATGTTGGACGATAAATTAGTATTTCTTTGCTGGAAACTGGACGAGCCAGAAATCCTCTACTGGCATGATCTGGATGCCGGCGTTGCCGGACGCGAACCGTTGACGGTCGATACGGCTGATCATCGGCGCAGCCATGAATTTGATCTCTGACGACGACACACAAAACAACTGTGTGGACCCTCTCAAAACGACAATGGTGGGCAATTCAACCCACTTTCCAGAGCACTAAGCTTCGATGCTGCGCATCTTAAAAGTCTTGCCCATCGAACTGGTGCGCAAGGGAATTCCCTGACGATAGTACCACGTTCCCGTTGCAGCTTGGCCTTTCTTTATGACAGGCCGTCTTGCAATAGCACGCTACCTGCGTACAATTTTGGGTTTTGTCGCAGCTAGATGGTGTGGGTGTCTAAGTTGCGCCCTATTCCCTCACCTTCACAACTTTTCCAGTACTGATTGAAATGTCTCCATCGATCACCATTGTCGCTTATCTGGCCTTGTTCGCGTCGGTTGGTTTGATCTTTGTCTTCGTGAATTTACTGCTGGGGCGTTTTCTACGTCCCGCCAATCCTTATCCAGAAAAGCTTGAGGTTTACGAATGCGGCGAGCCTACAATCGGATCGAGCTTTGTTCAGTTTGATTTGAGGTTTTACGTAGTCGCCTTGGTGTTCATTGTGTTCGACGTGGAAGTTGCTTTCATGTTTCCCTGGGCGACCGTTTACGGGAAGGCCCACCATTTGATGGACGAACAACTGGCACCGGTAGTTGCCACCGAAGCCAGTGGCCTAGCACTTTCCAAAGACGCCCATGGAATTCTGCGCGAGCTGGGAAATCGCAATCCAACGTTGAGTGGCATGACTGATGCAGTTGAAGCAGAAGCAGAGATTCGTAATGGAGCAAAACAGTTGGCTTGGTACTCAACAATCACCATGGGATTCTTTTTCTTTGTCTTGTTCCTGGGCTTCGCTTACGAATGGAAAACTGGTGCCATGGATTGGGTAAGAGCAATTGGTGATGAGGAACCGAAGATAGCGAACCAGTCAGGCCCGACATCCTCCGGTTCAGAAGATGAGACATTGCTCACGGTTTGAATGGTTCATCTACATATTTTTTATTTACCTATTAGCTGTTAAGGAGTCCCGTCAACCGTTTGCTGGGACTAAAATTATCGGCCATGAGTGGACACGACTTTGTACAGCGTCTTGAGACTCATTTCGGTGACAAAATCACCGGTGCCAATCTGGACGTCAAGGATCCATGGGTGGAAGTCAATCCGACATCCTGGTTCGAAGTGGCATTGTATTTACGTGATGAACCTGATTTAGCTTTTGATTTATTGAACTGCATCTCTGGTGTGGACTATTTTGAACCCGACCCAAAGAAAGCGAAGAAATTCGCTTGGGAACCCCATACAGAGGTCGTCTATCATCTATCCAGTATTCGGCACAAACACTCACTGGTAATAAAACTGATGTTGCCACGTTGGAAGGACGACCAAGCGGGACAACTCCCTGAAGTACCATCGGTTGCCGAAATATGGCGGACGGCAGATTGGCATGAGCGCGAGGTCTATGACTTGAGTGGTGTACAGTTTGTCGGCCACCCTGATCCTCGTCGAATTCTTTGTCCCGAAGATTGGATAGGCCATCCCTTGCGACGTGACTATGAGATGCCACTGGATTATCACGGAATTCGTGGACGCTAAGACTTTTTCAATATCTAAAAATTTTCCCTGTGCAAGTTCACAGGGATATTGCAACAGCAAGTGAAATTAATCACGCAAGTAAGGTAGTAATGGCCACAAACGTCGAAGATCCCCGTATCGTCGAATTCGATGTTCGCACCGATGAGATGCTCGTCAACATGGGACCTCAACATCCCAGTACTCATGGTGTTTTGCGTTTGGTGCTTCGAACTGACGGAGAGATTGTTTCTGAGATCTACCCGCATATTGGCTATTTACATCGCTGCGCAGAAAAAATTGGTGAAAATCTCACTCCTCGACAGTGGGTACCCTATACCGACCGGATGGACTATCTGGCGGCGATGAATATGAATCTTGGCTGGGCACTAACGGTCGAGAAATTGATCGATCATGAGTTGTCTGACAAGGCGCGTCATCTGCGTGTCATCATCGCGGAATTAGCGAGAATCGCAAGTCACTTGGTAGGGATGGGTGCCTACGGTTTGGATTTGGGGACATTCAGTCCATTCTTATATGCGTTTCGCGAACGGGAAAAGATCCTTGACCTGTTTGAAGAGGCCTGCGGGGCTCGTTTGACCAGCAGCTACCTGACGCCTGGTGGAGCGACAGCTGATCTACCTCCCGGCTGGCTACAGAAATGCGAAGCGTTCCTGGATCAATTTGAACCAATGATTCAGGAATATCATACTTTGTTGACCACCAATGCTATTTTCATTAAACGAACGGCCACAATTGGCGTGATGCCAGCAGAAATGGCAATCAATTACGGTTGCACCGGGCCGGTTTTACGCGGTAGTGGTGTTAACTATGATTTGCGCCGCGATGGTGAAGAGTGTTATACCGAGATGTATGACGGGTACGCTTTTGAGGTTGTGTGTCAAGTGGACGGTCACTATCCACACGATCACAAATATCCACCGGTTCCTCCAGAGACGGTACTGGGCGATTGCTGGCACCGTTTCTACGTCAGGATGCTTGAGGTAGTGCAAGCGGTGGATCTGGTTCGCCAAGCGATGGATCGTTATAGCACAGCCAGTGGCGATTGGGGCATTCCAATCAAATTGACACAAAAACTCCCCAAAGGGGAGGTTTACCTAGAAACCGAATGCCCTCGCGGACAAATGGGGTTTTACCTGGTGAGTGATGGATCGTCGATTCCCTGGCGGACACGTGCCCGGAGCAGTTGTTTCTCCAATCTGTCGGTTTCTCCAGAGCTTTGCCGTGGTTGCCTGATTGCAGATGTTCCTGCGATCGTCGGTTCGTTGGATATTGTGATGGGAGAAATTGACCGGTAACAACGGTAATTCGTAAATCTCACCCACCATGATCGGGGGGTAGTAGATAGGGACGGGGGCACTGGTTTGGAAAAACTGCTCCACTTACGGCAATTTGAGAGATTGTCAGCAGTGGGGAGGCAAAGGGGGCTTGCCGTAAGGTGCCGTATTGTGCCATATTTCACGATCTTTAGCAGTGAAAAAGTTGCTTGCCCAGCTGCTCAAATTGATTCGCGACAGGGCAGCTTTTCAATGATTTTATTTAAAAAATGTGAGTGATCCTTGTTGGGGAAACAGCATTGTGTCCGAATGGATTAACAACTTAATTCCCATTGCTTGGGAATGGCCTGGATTCCTGCTGACCGCCATCATTAAGGCTGCCCTGTTGATCCATATCCCCGCAGTTGGAGCCTTGATTTTTATTTGGATGGAACGCAAGATCTCTGGCCGAATTCAGGATCGACTGGGACCGACCAGGGTCGGTGGCCGGTTTGGCTGGTTACAAACGTTAGCTGACGGCTTGAAATTGGTGACCAAAGAAGACATCACGCCAGGTAAGGCTGATGTCATGCTTTTTCGAATGGCACCCTATTTGAGCTTCGCGGCAAGTTTTGCTTGCTTAATGGCTCTACCAGTGGCAGCTGGTTGGGTAGCAGTCCGCCTCAACGTCGCCGCATTCTTTCTGTTAGCCGTTCTGGGGCTCGAAGTTTTTGGTGTCATTCTGGCCGGATGGGCCTCTGGATCAAAGTGGTCCTTGTTTGGAGCAATGCGAGAGGCTGCACAAGTGGTCAGCTACGAGGTACCCATTGGGCTATGTGTCATTGTTCCGGTAATGATTTGCGGAACCATGGATTTGGTAACAATCGGTGACATGCAGGCAGGATGGTTCAATAATTGGTTAGTACTTCACGATCCGTTTACTTTCGGAATCTTTTGGGTTTATTTCACCTGTGCCACAGCGAGTGTGAACCGCGCCCCGTTTGATCTGGCAGAAGCGGAGAGCGAATTGGTTGCCGGTTTTCACACCGAGTATTCCGGTCTGCGGTGGAGCATTTTCTTCATGGCCGAATACGGCTCAATGTTTATCGTCAGCGCCTTAGCGGCCATTCTATTTTTTGGTGGTTGGCATGGACCGGTACCCGTGACAGCGATCATCCATAATATGGCTATCCATTCGATGGGCTTCGAGATTGGTGGTACGGCACCCTTCTGGCATTTTTTGGCTAACCTGCTCGGATGTGCCAATCTCATTTTTAAAGCCACGATCGGGGTTACCGTGATGATCTGGGTGCGCTGGACCTTACCCCGATTGAGAATCGATCAAGTCATTACAACGTGTTGGAAATATTGTGTGCCCTTGTCGGCTTTCATGTTCGTTGGGGTTCTCTGCTGGCAAACTTGGTGGGGTCTTCCTTCACCCAATCGTGAAATCCGCGGCAAAATCCGTGAAGGATGGGTACAACAAGACGAATCTGTTCCTTCAGGTGAAGTTCGGGCGGATGGGTCTGCGGCGGAAACCCAAATCACCTATCAGGCCGGCACGAGAAATTACGAAGGATCAAATTAATGCTTTTGATTGCTGCTATTAATTGGCATTCGTTTTTTTTCCTTCTGTTTGCATTGGTCACATGTGGGTTCGCACTTGGAGTATTATTCTCCAGCAATATTGTCCGCATGGCCTTTTATCTTACGATTGCGCTAGGCACAACCTCCGGGTTGTTCATCCTTGCTGGCGCTCACTTCGTCGGGGCAATGCAATTGATGATCTACGTTGGCGGTACGCTGGTACTGTTGATTTTTGGCGTCATGCTCACGGCTCATGAAGGTGCCGTTTTGATGAAAACCCGTGCCGGAGACTGGGTGGTGGCGGTAATTGCAGGTGGCTCCCTGCTGGCCCTTCTGATAAGTGCTGCCGTAAGCATTCCGACATGGCGAAGTAACGAAGTCACCCCTGCCGATCTAACCGCTGATGATTCGCACAGCACATCCTCGGTTGGTTTGGCATTGATTGGTGTCAGGACCGATATCGCCACTGAAAAAGACGCTACTTTGCGCCGTGGATTGTCGGGCTATTTGTTAGCGTTTGAGATTGTTTCTGTACACCTGTTAGTCGTTTTGGTTGGTGCAGCGTATTTGGCACGGGCCAAGCAGAGGCTGGCGACCACAGGGGACGTGTAGCCGTGATGAGGACACTTTGAAATGATCGATTTGCTAACAAGCCCTATCAGTGTTTCTCACTACATGGTTGTGGGCGCACTTTTGTTTGTTACTGGCGTTATCTGTATGGCGACCAAACGAAACGCTCTAGGTGTGTTGATGGGTGTCGAGTTAGTCCTGAATGGAGCGAACATCAATTTTGTTGCTTTTGGAAGTCGATATTTTCGCACCGAATCACTCGGTTTAGATGGACAGTTAATCGCGTTATTCGTGATCGTTCTCGCCGCAGCCGAGGCGGCTGTTGCATTGGCGATCGCACTGAACTTTTACAATAGTCATGCTACGATTGACATCGATCGGGCAGACGACCTTCGAGGCTGATGGCACCCCAAGATTCCATTCCGTTGTTACTAGGCCTGGCCGTTCTCGCGCCTCTGGCCTCGTTTACCCTGATTGTTCTTGTGGGTCCCAAGATGGGACCTGCGGGACGCTATGCACCCTATTTTGCAATTGGCGCTATCTTATCAGCCTTTGTGTTGTCGATAGCGTCACTCGTTATATGGGTTGGAGAGAATCCATTTCCGGAAACACCTCATGAGGCTGCTGCTGACGACCAGCATGCAACCGCCATCCCCGGCCCACATCGGACCGGTCAAGTTACCGATGCACGCCTGACTGGCTTTGCACAGCCGATCACGAGCGTCTCACACGAGGCCCCACACGATCATGATTCACATTCCAAAAGCTCTGGGGATTCTAAGCCAGTGTATGCTGGTGAATACAATTTTCCGCTGACCGGCCAACCTTGGGTTCTGGGACAATTTGGCAGTTTACGGCTGTCGATCAGCTACTATATCGACTCACTCACCATCAGCATGTTCTGTATGGTGACCCTAATTGCCAGCTGTATCCATTTTTATGCCGTTGGCTACATGCAAGAGGAACTAGACGACGTTACGGACCACGAAGTCACATTGCAAGATGGCTCCCACTTGAAACGGCCTGGTCGCTTTCATCGTTTTTTCCAGTATCTCTCCTTATTCTGTTTCAGCATGTTAGGGTTGGTGATCTCTGGAAACGTCGCAATGACGTTTGTCTTTTGGGAACTCGTAGGTATCTGTTCGTATTTTTTGATCGGTTTCTACGTCGAACGACATTCCGCTTCAACAGCAGCCAACAAGGCATTTATTGTCAACCGAGTTGGTGATTTCGGGATGATCATTGGACTGATGGCCTTATGGGGAAGCTTGGGAACATTCCAGTTCGGTGATATTGACGTCAATCAGGATGGCAAGGCTGAAGCGGGCCTCTTCACTTTGGTACGCCCACCCGAGCAAGGCCACCAGTTAGTCACACCGGCCGGTATGGTCCAAGCGGCAGCGACTTCCGAAATCCGGAACATTTACCACGACCATTTGTATCAACCCGAGGGGTCAACGTCAGCTCGAAGTGAAGTTGAAGCCCGCACCGAACAGTGGCGAAATGGTCCGGAAAAATATGGCTACTGGTTACTTGTCATCGCGGGAGTCGGCATCTTCTGCGGCTGCGTCGGAAAGAGTGCGCAGTTTCCGTTGCACACCTGGTTGCCAGATGCAATGGAAGGCCCGACACCCGTTTCTGCACTCGTCCATTCGGCAACCATGGTTGCGGCCGGGGTGTTTCTGGTTGGGCGATTTTTCCCCGTGTTTGCACCGGAAGTCCTGTTGGTCATCGCAGTTGCTGGCACCATCACACTTTTCATGGCCGCCACGATTGCGATTACGGCGACTGACATTAAACGAGTTTTGGCCTATTCGACCGTCAGCCAGTTGGGTTACATGATGCTGGCGCTGGGAGCGGGTGGTTGGTTGGCCGGAATGATGCACCTGTTTACCCACGCGTTTTTCAAGAGCCTTTTGTTTCTCTGTTCCGGCTCTGTGATCCATGCGGTACATACCAACGAGATGCCCCAAATGGGCGGATTGCTTAAGAAAATGCCTTGGACCGGTTGGACCATGCTGATTGGTTGTATGGCGATTGCCGGTGCAGGAATTCCCTTTGTCATCGGAATGAGCGGGTATTATTCGAAGGACGCAATTCTCGAACAATTGCTTTCCTTCAGTAAGTCGCAAACTGACTCAAAATGGACCGTGTTGTTTTTCTTTGCTGCTGCCGGTGGGGCGGCAATCACTGCTTTCTATATGTTCCGATTGTGGTTCTTGACGTTTCTGGGAACACCACGGGATGCTGACCGCTATGATCATGCCCATGAGTCACCCCCTGTGATGTACGTTCCTTTGGTCATCCTTGCCGTCTTTGCGATCGGAGTTGCATGGCCGATTCCAGGAATCAATCTGGCGGCCTTGCTTGAACAATCGCGGCCGCTGGGCACAAATGTGGATGCTCATGGTGAACTGATCAATACGGTTTGGCCTGCCGAACACAAAAGCCATGCCGATGAAATCAAAACGCCTGCCACCCTGATCGCCTTTGCTACCGCGCTCAGCGGGTTTCTGTTGGCATCGGTGATGTACTGGTGGAAAATCTTGAATCCCGATGAAGTTCGCCGTCAATTCCAGTCGCTCTACCAATTTTTGATCAAAAAATGGTGGTTCGACGAACTCTACGATTTCCTTTGGGTTCGTCCATCACACCTGTTAGCAAAGTTCATCGCCTGGCTGGACACGAGGTGTATCGACGGTTTGATCAACGGTTTGGCAAATTCAGTTCGTCGCTTCTGTCATCACTGGAACATTTGGATCGACCAGTGGGTTGTGGACGGGCGTATTGATTCATTTGCCCGCTTGGTCTACAGAACGGCTTTGTCACTGCGTTCGCTACAAACGGGGCAGCTCCGTCAATACGTGTTGTTTATTGTGATCGCCACGGTAGCGCTTTTCATCCTGGTAAGTTTCTTCTGGAATTACACTCTGGCCGGTTAGTATTATGGAATCAAATTTCATCTTAATCTTGATGAGTGCTGTTGTCTTTCTGCCCGCGTTGGGAGCGTTGGGAATTGCATTTATACCCAGTAACAAGCCGGATGGAATTCGGTTTTTCACACTGGTCGTAACGTTAATCGTGCTGGGATTGACACTGTTCATGGCAGCTAGCAGTGGAGATAACGGGCCGTTTGATCGGACCGTGGCTGACATGCAGAATGTTTTTAACGTGGAATGGATCCCCTCATTTCGTATCGAGTACTTTATGGGAATGGACGGAATCAGTTTCCCGTTGGTACTGTTGACAGCCTTGGTCAGCGTATTGGCGATGGGAGCCAGTTGGTCCATTACCAAACATGTTAAGGCTTATTGCATTTTGTTCCTGCTGTTGGAGACAGGCATGATTGGCGTGTTCCTGGCACTGGACATTTTCTTGTTCTATGTCTTCTGGGAAGTCATGCTGTTGCCGATGTACTTTCTCATTGGTGTTTGGGGAGGGCCTCGCAAAGAATACGCCGCGATTAAGTTCTTTCTGTACACTTTGTTCGGTAGTGTGCTCATGCTAATCGCAATTTTGATGCTCTATTTCAGCAGTGATTTGACAACCCTATCAACGGCCCAGCTGGAAAAGGCACATGTGATCCAGGCACAAATCGCCGATGATGGGACACTGGCCAAGCCCGTTGAACAGGTACAAAAAGAGCTCTTCAGTGAAATTGAAACCGGCAAGGTTTCTCGTCACACATTCAACATCCTGGCATTGCAACAGATGGGTCAGGATACCGAGCACAACCTGTTTGGAAAAGAAATGCTATTTGGCTGGACACTGCAGAGATGGGCGTTTGTGTTGTTGTTCATCGGATTCATCATTAAGGTCCCATCGGTCCCTTTTCACACTTGGTTACCCGATGCGCATGTCGAAGCTCCAACACCCATCTCGATGATTCTGGCTGGCGTTTTATTGAAAATGGGCGGTTATGGAATCATCCGTATCTGTTATCCGATTTGTCCAATGGCCGGATATGAATTGGCAACCCTCGTATGTTTGGTCGGCCTGGTCAGCATGGTTTATGGTGCCTTTGCTGCCTTGGCCCAGACAGACTTCAAACGGCTAGTAGCCTACAGCTCGGTTAGTCACATGGGTTACGTGGTGCTCGGTTTAGGTGTTTGGAGCATGGGGGCACACGGCATCGGGAGAGACCTTTATAACTGGGAATACTGGAACATGGGTATCAAGGGAGCCATGTTCCAAATGATCGCTCACGGAATTAGCTCGGCAGGTATGTTCTTTATGGTAGGCATTGTCTACGACCGCGTTCACCATCGAAATCTAAACCAATTTGGCGGACTTTTTGGCAAGATGCCACTGTATACGGGTTTCGCAATCGCCATCTTCTTTGCCGGATTGGGACTTCCCGGTCTGTGTGGATTCATCGGCGAGGTTTTCGTCGTGTTGAGCGTTTGGAATTTCAGTATCACGATGGCGGTAATCTCAGCCGCTGTCGTCATTTTAACGGCAGGTTACATTCTTTGGACCATTCAAAGAGTGTATCTGGGACCCGAATATCAGGGACCGCATGAGGAAGCCTTGCTGCCAATCACGACTCGAGAAGTATCCATCGCTGTGCCACTGGTGGTATTGGCCATCTGGTTTGGTGTGTATCCCGCAACCGTATTGGACCTGATGAACAGCACGATCGATCAACAGACAGAGACTTTGGCCGGATGGACAGAAGAGTATGACAGGCTACAAGCGCTGAACAATGACGTGGAGAATGCGTCGATGACGCAATCCGACCTGGATATTCCAACCTTCAAGGCCTTGTCAGATCAAAGGCTGCCGGAAGATGCTGTGGTGATTTCTTCAAGTAGTTCGCCTGCGGTAATTTCAGAAATTTCCCATGATCCTTTGCGGAAAGGTGAACTACGGTGAAGTTTTTTGAGCTCGTCAATCTGGCCTCTGCCGATACGATCTCCAGCCTGAAACTTTTTGGGCCTGAGCTCACATTGTGCGTGACCATTTTCTTAATCCTCGCAGTCCGGGTGATTGATTCCCGCAAAACGATAGATCCATTTGTTCTGGCGTTGGCGGGTTTGTTACTGGCGTTGGTAGAACCAGGAGGAATACGGCCATGGCAAGTCTTGTCCAATCCAGAGCTTGTTCAGCCACATGAGCTGTTTACGGGCATGTTGGCTTACGATACGTTCACGGTTTTCATGCGATCACTGTTTCTGCTCTTTGCGGTTTTGTTCGTGATCTTGACAAAATTGACTCGCATTACCAATCAGGACAATAGCCCTGACTTCTACTGTCTCGTGCTGGGAGCAACTCTCGGTTTTTGTCTCATGGCCTCAGCCAATCATTTGTTGGTTGTTTTTCTGGCCGTAGAGATGGCCAGTGTGCCCTCTTACGTTCTGGCTGGCTTACTCAAGGGACGACCGACAAGTAGCGAAGCAGCTCTGAAATACTCTGTTTACGGAGCAGGGACCGCCGGCATCATGCTCTATGGAATCAGCTTGATTGCCGGGTTATTGAATACGGTACACCTACCTACCATTGCAACCCGCTTGGCAACCACAGACATCGTCACCGGTCCAGAACAAATTTTGGTACTTGTGCTGGCAGGATTGATGATCATGGTAGGTTTGGCCTTCAAGCTGTCGGCGGTGCCATTTCATTTCTGGTGTCCTGATGTGTTTGAAGGCGCCAGCGCGGAAGTGGGTGCTTTCCTCTCCGTTGCGTCGAAAGCGGCAGCGCTGGCCCTATTGGTGCGGATTGCCCTGGGTTTCGGAACGGTAGGTCCCGTTGCTGCGGTTGCCCACCAGACAATTGGGCAACCAACGGTAGCAGCTGTATCGTCAGAGGGGCATGCCAATACCGAGCTTGCACTTTATTCGACGACCAATTCCTCGGCTGTTGCTCATCCAGAGAACGAAAACACCTCTTCTCCAATCGATTTCCTGCGCAGCTACATCGCCATGCTGATTGCATTCATTGCCGTTCTCACATGCACCTTGGGAAATATGGCGGCCTATGGCCAAACCAACATCAAACGGTTGTTGGCATACTCGACGATCGCCCACGCCGGGTACATGATGATGGCCTTGCCCGCAGCGCTGTCTGTGGTGAACACGAACACCAATGTGGCCCAATCGGCGATCGCTTCACTGGTGATTTATCTTTCGATTTACTTATTCATGAACCTGGGCGCGTTCGCTGTTGTCGCCTTTTTGCGAAACACGCTTGGAAGTGAAGACATCGCTGATTATGCAGGGCTGGTGCGCAAGTCGCCTGGTATCGTGATTTGCTTTTCGCTGATTTTATTCAGTCTTGTTGGTATTCCACCGTTAGCAGGATTTGTTGGAAAGTTTGCCATCTTTGCAGCGTTGGTTGATAGCTTTGAAACGGTCGGCCATTCGTATTTGATGATATTACTAATCGTGGGAGGTTTGAATACGGCGATTAGCCTGTTTTATTACCTCCGGGTTGTAAAAGTGATGGTGATCGATGAGCCAACGGATGTTACCGTTGGCGATGGATTTTCACTTGCGTCCCTGCCTGGTGTCTATCTGGCTTTGGTCACGGCCCCGTTGTTGTTATTCTTCGTACGATGGGAATGGCTTAGCACATGGGCTTCTTCAGCTGCCAGACAGCTGTTGTCTTAGCTGAAGGGATTTCCGAGATGACAACAAATTCAAATCAGGCCATTGATGCCTTAAACCGTTTGCACGCAATCCATTGCCAATCGTTGCCAGTTTATCTGGCAGGAACGTCGCCCTGGTACGGTCCCGGATCGGAAAACGCACGAACCGCAGTTGATCAAATCATTCGTGATCAAAAGGAAATGGCATCACGAATAGGAACTCGAATTCTCGAAATGGGGATGACTCCCTATCGTGGTGTTCCTGAAGATTTCACTTGGTTGAATGATCTATCCCTCGAATTTCTTGTCGGCAGGCTACTTCAATATCAGCAACAAGATGTTGAAAAGATTGAAGAGATTACCACAGAAATTGGACATCATGATGTGATGGCAAAGGCCTTGGCTGATGAAGCGTTGGGGATGGCCAAAGGACACTTACAATCATTGAAAGAAATGGTTGGTCAAACTACCTCAGACGGTGGGTGATACTGTGAGCGTGGCTTGGTTCGACACGCACGCTCATTTGGACGACGAGCAATTCGATCGCAATCGTGATGCGATTGTCAGTGACGCTGTAAGCGCGGGCGTCAATTCAATTCTAGCCGTTGGCACGACAGCCAAGTCAAGTGAGACCGTTGTCTCTTTGGCCAGTCATTATCTACCAATTTTCGCGGCTGTTGGGATACAACCCAACTATTGCGCGGAAGCCTTAACTGGTGACTGGGATCGCATTGTTGAACTGGCCGGATCTCCTCGAGTCGTTGCGATCGGAGAAACAGGCCTGGACCGTTATTGGGACCATGCTCCATTTCACCTACAACAAGATTTCTTCGATCGGCATTTGCGCCTCTCTCAAGAACTGGACCTTCCATTCATTGTTCACATGAGAGACTGTCAGTCCGATATTCTCGAAATGCTTTACGAAGCAGCCGGCCGCGGTCCACTTTGTGGCGTAATGCATTCCTTTACAGGTGATCGCGAAATGGCCGAAAAATGCCTTGATATGGGACTCTACATCAGTTTTGCTGGAATGGTAACGTTTAAGAAATCAGATTCACTGCGTACGATCGCGACCGTCATTCCTGACGATCGAATCCTCATCGAAACGGATAGTCCCTATCTGGCTCCCGAACCGGTGCGGGGGAAACGGCCAAACCAACCCGCTAATCTGGTCCACACAGGACAATGCTTGGCTCAACAACGCGGCATCGAGCTTGAAACATTCGCCAATCAAACCACCAGGAATGCTCAACGCTTGTTCCAAAAAGTGGTGGACAACCCATCGAAACGGTGAAACTTACTCATGCACGTTTGCTACATGACTACCGAGGATCTGTCCATTGGTTCAACGAGTGGCAAAGTACACTTTCTTGCGGTTTCCAGAGAACTTCTCAAACTTGGACATCAAGTAACCATCCTTTCGCCGCGCTATGGGAGCGGGGAGATTTCTCTGCCTGATAAGCTTTTCGGACTTCACTATTGGGTGCCTGGAAAAAATGCGCTGGGATTATTCTGGTTTGAAGTATGGCTGGCATTTGTGGCAGCCTGGATCAAATTACGATACCGCCCTGACGTTCTTCTCGTACGTGGGGGTGGCCCGGGCTGGATTCCGGGACTTTTCTTTTATGTCTTCCGCCTATGGGGCATACCGGTTGTGCTGGAATGTAACGGAATCACCTGGACCGAATTTGCCCAACGCGGATTTAGCCGCTTGGCAACCAAGTTGGTTTATTTTAGTGCCTGGCAACAAGCGGTTTCTGCCAATCGCTTGATCGGCGTTACCAGTGAAATTGCAGATGCTTACGCTAAGCTGGGAAGAAGGTGCCCCTCCAAAAGTTATGCCATCTCAAACGGAACCTATCCCGAACAATTCAATTTTAG